>JACXTT010000206.1_pt1 | contig 95283 bp, 66 predicted proteins | sample 9270951 | NCBI WGS metagenome assembly JACXTT01 (sample SAMN15532306, study PRJNA645909) | rock metagenome | isolation source: weathered quartz diorite | place: Puerto Rico | collected 2017-06-21 | reverse complement strand
GATTTCGCGATCGGATCGAGACCCCTCATCCGGGCTTCGCCCACCTTCTCCCCTCTCACGAGGGGAGAAGGAACTTAGCCGCAACACTCCGCAGCAAGCCAATCTTGGACAGCACTGATGCAAAATGCAGAATGCAGAATGACGCGAGCCATTCTCAATTCTGCATTTTGCATTCTGCATTCTGCATTTCGCTTTTCGTTCCCCTGCAAAAGAAACGCCCCCGGGGAGGTGATCCGCGGGGGCGCATAGGAAATCGAGGTAAGCCGCTTACGGGATGATCAACCGGATCACCACGCGACGGTTGCGCAGGCGTCCTTCCGCCGTGCTGTTGTCGGCGACCGGCTCGCGAGCGTCGTGGCCTTCGACCGTGATGCGCGAGGCGTCGATGCCGTGGCGCGTGACGAGGTAGTCACGCACGGCCTCGGCCCGGCGGCGATCGAGATCCGCATTCGCTCCCGTTGCTTCACGGTCGTCCGTGTAGCCGATGACGATCGCCGTGGAGCTGGGCTCCTGCTTCATACGCAGCGCGACGTCGTCGAGAATCGCCTTCGCGATGTTCGTCAGGCGCGCCGAGCCTGGCTCGAAGTGGATCTCGTCCGTGCGCAGTTCCTGCGGCTGATGCGGCGGCGTCACCGGAGGCGCCTCAGGCGGCGGAACCGGTGCCGGTGCCGGAGGCGGCGGCGGGGGCGGCGGAACCGGCGTCGGTGCCGGCGGCGGAGGTGCAACGACTGCAACGTGTACCGGTGAGTAGGTCAGACCAACGAGGCCGCCGAGCGCGCAATCATCGAGCTCGGTCACGCGGCACTCTTTGTGGTCATACGAGAACTTGTTCGCGTTGAAGCGGACGCCCGCATTCAGCGCCCAGCCGCTCGTCCCGAACCAGTGGCGGATTCCCGTCACGAGGAACACGGGCGTCTTCGGCTTCATATCGCCACCGTTGTAGAAAACGGTGTTGATCTCGTTCACCCAGTTCGTCGTGCGCCACCAGCCGACAGGCACGTTCAATCCGCCATCGAGATGGATCTCGTTCGGCAGATCGACGTCGGTTGCGAGATTGCTCTTATCGGAGTCGCGCTTGCCGACGATGATGTAGGTGCCCGACAGCGTTCCCATTCCATGAGTGAAATGGAGGCCGAGGCCGTAGTTCGCGGTGTTGGTCGCGATGCCGCTGCTGTCGCTGCCGGTCGGCAGCGCGATGAAGCCGGACAGCGCGACCTTGCTCGGACCGTTGCTGTCCAACAGGCCGAACTTCGTGGCAAGGCGAACATCGCCCGCACCGCTGTCGGTGAAACGGCCCTGATACAGCCAGCCGTTGATGAAACCCGCACGATCATTTCCGTGATTCTGCAGGCGATCCCACGGAACCATGATCGAGCCTTCCCACCGATCGGAGAAGCCGTAGCCCACCGAGGCGCTCACGCGATAAAGGTCATAACCCATGTCGCGATATTTGCGCGCGCTGGCCGGCGCAAACTGGCGCGCGGGCGCGGCGAGAAGATCGAAATCCTGAAAGTACACACCAAATGAGAGATCACCGCGGTGCAGCGTATCGCCAGTGACCGTGGTGAACAGACCGGTCTCTCCACTCCATGTCGGAGCGACGAGATTCAGCTGATCATCACGTGTAATCGTGGCGGTCGCCCCAGCCTGCGCGAACGCAGACCCGGCAACCAGAAAACACAACAGGGGCAGTAGCAGCCGACGTAGACGGAACAAAATCACACCTCCTCAAACCAAGTACGCACGCACGTTGTCTCAGCAGCTACGTTCGCCGCCTACAAAACGTGTGCCAGACAGCTCGGCTGTGGTTTCCCTAACCATTTCAACTCGTTGACTTTACCATAGATGACCTTATGCGACTGCGAACCATCGCCCCCGTCATCCTCGCGTTGCTTCCCCTCACCGCTTCTCTCCGGGCCCAGACATCACAACCGGAACCGGCATCGACGCAACCTCCGCCGACATTGTCCGGAACCGCGGCAGGAGCGTATGACCGGCGTGATTCCCTTCCATACGTCAATATCTATCTTCCCGAGGGTCAGGCCAGCATCCGGCTTCGCAAGTTGATCCGCAATGTGCTCTTCGAAAGCCAGATCGACTATCGCTTCGTAAACGGCGACATCTCGACGTTTCTCCGCTACAAGTATTACGCGCGCAGCTTCACCTATCGCCTCGGCGTCTTCGACACCATCGGCTTCCCCGACATCGGTTCCTCTAGTAAACAGGAGTTCGAGCGCGTGCGCGGCGGCTTGTTCCTCGTCGAGGTTCCGCGCGATTACAACAACCGGTGGTTCTGGCTCCTCCAGGACGATCGTCTGACGTTCGGCGATCTCACGCATCCCGACAATCGCAAGAACAACATCTATACGAAGTTCGGCTATCAGTTCGGCACGCAGTTCGATGAGCGGATGAACGCGATCGTGGGTGAAACGCGCGGCCGCATCGTTCCCGTGCTCACCGCATTCCGCGATCTCGGTCCGCAGAAGTTCGGCCTCGCCGCCGCAGTCACCGAGTCGGCAAAAGTTGCGACGGGCGACTATCACTACACGAAACTCGAATCCGAAGCGCTGCGCCGCTTCGACATCACCGGTACCTCGTTCCTCGTCTCGCGGCTGCACGGCGGCGTGTTCCTCAACCGCGGGCTCGCAGAAAACACGACCCCGACGACACCGGCCATCGCGCTCTACACGATCCCGCAATACGAAATGTTCAAGATGGGGGGCCGCGAAGCACTGAAAGGCGTGGGCGATCGCGCCGACTCCGAGGGCACTCACGAAGCACACCTGACGAACGAATACTTCGTGCCCGTGTTCCGCAACCGCGACTACCGCACCTGGGCGCTGCACTGGAACACGCTGTACGGAATCGGCTACCTCGGCGCAGGATCCGTCGGCTTCGATTACCGCTCACTGACCAAGTCCAACAACCTCGTCGTCGACGCAGGCCTCGGCACCGAAACGAGCATCTCGGTGCGGGACTTCGATGTGCTGCTCAGCGTCGTCTACGCGCACACAGTGCACGCACCGGACAACTTGAAAGGAAGCAAGGTGCGGTTCTCGATTCGGACCGTGAGGTAGGTGCTTTGGGTTGCGCGGGCTCGCGGATTCGCGGGCTCGCGGTGGGAGCCCACTCTCAGTGCGTCAGATCCGACTGCACGGACCGCACGCCATCCACGTTCTTCACCAGTTCGATCGCGACCTGCTCCTGCAGGACCGAATGGACCGTGCCGGCGATGCGCACGACGCCATGCTGGCTGTCGACGCGAAGCCGGCAGCCGTCGAGCGAACGATGGCGCGCGAGTGCGCGCTCTGCCGCACGTAGAATCGCCGCGTCGTCGGGCGCGCTCGTCAGTTGGATGAGATTCGCCACACGCGTATAGCCGAGACTGGTGGCAATGCGTCCGGCATCTTCTGCTTTCATGTTCGAGTCCGTGCGGCCACGGAGAACGACGATGCCGCCGACCTCATAAACCTGCAACCTGTCGATATCCGTCAATCCTGCTGTTCGAAACGAGCTCGTGAGATCGACCGCCTCGGGCTGGACCGCGTAGAGAGCAACAGGCATCAGGAAAACGATCATTGCCGCGAATCTGAATGGGGCTTGTTTCATCGGTTTCCTCGCTCCTCTAACAGAACTACCTTAGAGCAGGGGACGTGCCAAATGGTTCAGGTTCGATGGAAACAACCGAGGGCTCTTCCGGCGTGATTCCCTGCCGGTTGTGGACGTAGACCTGCCACACGAGAAGCAATGCCAGGAACAGCAGAATCACGATGCCTAGAAGTGCGCCGATGCGTCGGGCCACGACTCATTCTAAAGCAATTGAAAATTGGAAATTGAAAATTGAAAATTGAGGGGCGGCGAGGCAATTTTCAATTTTCAATTTTCAATTTTCAATTATCGTTCGCAAATGCCCCGCATCCACGTCCTCCCCTCCGATCTCGTCAATCAGATCGCGGCGGGTGAGGTGGTCGAGCGTCCCGCTTCCGTCGTCAAGGAACTGATCGAGAACTCCATCGATGCGGGAGCGAACACGATCGACGTGCTGCTCGAAAGCGGCGGGCGCAAGCTGATCGAGATTCGCGATGACGGCTGCGGCATGCAGGCTGGCGATGCGCTCCTCGCGCTCGAGCGCCACGCGACTTCGAAGATCCGCGCGTTCGACGATCTCACCCGCGTCCGCACTCTAGGCTTTCGCGGCGAGGCGCTGCCCTCGATCGCGAGCATCTCGCGCTTCACGCTCACGACCTTCGACGGCGAGAGCGAGCATGCGATCGAGATCGACTGCGATCCGCTGACCGGCCAGCGCACGCAGCGGCCTGCCGCACGCGATCGCGGCACGACGATCAGTGTGCGCGAGCTTTTCGAAAACGTTCCCGCGCGCCGCAAGTTTCTGCGCAGCGCCGATGCCGAGTTCCGTTCGATCGTCACCGTCGTGACGTCCTACGCTCTCCTGCTGCACTCGCGCGCGTTTCGCGTCGAGCACAACGGACGCGTCGTGCTCGACCTCCCCGCAACACTCACGCCGCGCGAGCGCGTGTTACAGATTCTCGGCGACGAAGCCTCGGAGAATCTGGAAGAGATCGATGCAACGATCGGCGAGGCGCGTGCAACGGGCTACGTCACGCGCGGCCTGCGCTTCGGCAGCCGGCGCAATCAATTCTTTTTCGTCAACAACCGGCTGGTGAAGGATCGCGTGCTCACGCATGCGGCAAATCGCGCTGCCGATCAATTCGACTTCGACGGACACCCGGCGTTGGTGCTCTACCTCGAGGTGCCGCCCGAGTTCGTCGACGTGAACGTCCATCCGGCGAAGACCGAGGTGCGCTTCCGCGATTCGGGTGTGGTGCATGTCGTCGTCGAACAGGGAATCAAGAAAGCGCTGGGCGGCGCGGAGGAAGGCTCGGCCCTGCTCACGCGCGAGCCGGTCATCATTCCGCCCACGGCTGCGCCGGTCGCGCCGCGCATCGAATACACGCCGCTCTTTCAACAGCGGCCCCTCGTGCAGCCGCCGCGTCCCGCGCAGACCGCAACGCTGCCCGAGCTCGAGCTGGAGCTGCCGCCGCAACTCGGCGATCTCCAGGGCCGCGTCATCGGTCAATACCGGCTGAGCTACATCCTGCTCGATACCCCAGGCGGACTGCGCATCGTCGATCAGCATGTCGCGCACGAGCGCGTGCTCTACGACCGCTTCCTCGCGAGGCTCGCGCAACATGCGCCCGCGTCACAACAACTCCTCACTCCCCTGCTCTATGAAGCAGGTGCAACGGAGAGTGCAGTCCTCGATTCGCATGCGGACGAGCTGCGCGCAATCGGATTCGACATCGAGCGCTTCTCGGGCAACACCTTCGCGATCTCGTCGCTCCCGGCGGAGCTCGTGAAGAACGACGTGCATTCCTTCCTTCGCAAGCTCGTCGATGCGTCGCTCGATGACCATCGCTCGCATCTCATCGCGGTGCGCGAAAAAGTGTGCGCATCGCTCGCGTGTCAGGCTGCAATCAAAGTGCATCGCCCGCTCGGAGGAGAAGAGATGGCTCGACTCGTCGCGGAAGTCCTCCAGTCGTCGAATCCCTTCGCCTGTCCGCACGGACGCCCAATCATCGTCGACATCCGCCATCTCGACATCGAGCGACACTTCCACAGGAAGTAGAACTCTCGGGCCCAAGATCGCGCCGAGGTAAAGTTTTGCAGATGGAGCCTCGCAATCTCGGCCGTCTCGGCGAGCGCCGCGCCGCATGGTTCTATCTCCTGCGCGGCTACTGGATCGTCGAGCGCAATCTGCGATTCAAGGATGGTGAGATCGATCTCGTCGCGCGGCGCGGCAACCTCGCGGCCATCGTCGAAGTGAAAGCGCGGCAAACGCTCGCCGCCGGCGAAGGATGGGAAGCCGTCGGCCGCACGAAGCGCGAGCGCCTCGTGCGTCTCGGAGAACAGTACGCCGCACGGCATCCTGAAGTCATGCTGCGCTACGACATCCTCTCGCTCTATTGGAATGGCTGGCGATTCGAGGCGAAGCACTTCCCCGATGCCTTCCAACCGGTCGCGGATGCGCGGTATCCGTGGCAATGGCGCGCGTAGCGATTCTCTCCGCGCCTCCGCGTGAAACCGTGACTCATTCGTAACGCTCACTCCGGACAATTGAATCGCCCGATCGGAAATCTTGAATTTTCGAAAATAGCCCTAACCCGCCGCTGCACCACCATCTCCTACTGTCCCAACGGCGTCCCACGCGCATCGCGCTTTCTGGCGCGATGGCGGCCGCAATGCACTTCTCCACTGCATGGAATCGTGGACTTGTAACGCACCGGTGAACGGCCAGGGCGTGACGCAGCCGGGTCTGCAATCGAGATCTCCACGGAAGAGGTGAGACCGAAAACAACACGTCACGACCAGCTGCTTCTCATCGAAAACATTCAAACGAAACGCAGGAGGAATTGCTTGTCAGTTTCAAGAAAGCTATCCATCACTCTGGCCGCACTACTGATGCTCATCGGAGTGGCCGCACATGCCCAGACGCGCGCCGCGCTCACCGGCACGGTGACGGCTAGCGGAGCGCCGCTCCCGGGAGTCACCGTCACGATCTCTTCGCCGTCACTCCAGGGTGTTCGCACAACGACGTCCGACATCAATGGCAACTACAACTTCGGCGCGCTGCCTCCCGGCGACTACACGGTGAAGTTCGAGCTCGAGAGCATGAAGACGCAGACGCGCAACGTCCACGTGGGCCTCAACGAGACCGGACACGCCGACGCCGACATGCAGCTTTCGTCATCCGATGTCATCACGGTGACTGCCGCTCAGGTCGTCATCGAGTCCAACGAGATCAAAGCGAACATCAAACAGGACGTCGTCAACAAGCTTCCGGTTGCGCGCACACTGCAATCGACCACTTCGCTCGCACCTGGCGTCGTCATCTCCAACGCCGCGAGCAACGGAAGTGCAGGCGGTGGTGCCGCGGCAGGCGCGATTCAGATTGCCGGCGCCCCGGCATACGACAGTGCATTCCTCATCAACGGTGCCTCGGTCAACGAGAACCTTCGCGGCCAGCCGCACAATCTGTTCATCGAAGATGCGATTCAGGAGACCACCGTCCAGACGGGCGCGATCTCCGCGGAGTACGGCCGCTTCACCGGCGGCGTAGTCAGCGCGATCACGAAGTCGGGTGGCAACAACTTCAGCGGTACCTTCCGCGACACGATCACCAACGATCGCTGGACAGCGCAGGGTGAAAAAGCCACGTCGAAAGCGACGGACAAGACCAACCCCGTCTATGAGGCAACGCTCGGTGGTCGCATCCTTCGCGATCGCCTCTGGTTCTTCACCGCGGGACGTTATTCGAATCGCAGCCAGACGAACACGCTGGGCAATGATGCCAACACGCCGTTCACCTTCAGCACCAAGGACGAGCGATTCGAAGGCAAGCTCACGGCGCAGATGACCGACAAGCACAGCATCGTTGGCTCGTACTTGCGCGACACGCTGAAGTCGAAGAACTTCTGCGCGTTCGCCCCCTGTCTCGACACGGCCTCGATCGAAGCGAGCCGCACGAATCCCAACAACATCAAGACCGCCGAATACGACGGCATCCTCAGCTCCTCGCTGCTCGTGCAGGCGAACTGGTCGAAGAAGTATTTCGCCTTCATCGGCGGCGGCGGCGTCGGCACGACTCCCGCGAGCGGCACTCCGATCGTCACGGCACTGGGCACGGGCGAAGGCTACGCGGGTGATGCGATCTTCTGCGCGACCTGTGACCCCGAACAGCGCAACAACACGCTATGGGGCGCGAAAGCCACGTACTACCTCGCGTCAAAGGGCTTCGGCACCCACAATATCGTCAGCGGCTACGACAACTGGTCCGAGCAGCGCATCGCGAACAACTATCAATCAGCGTCGAACTTCATCGTCTATACGCTGGGAACGTCGGACAACGATCTCATCGCCCCGACCTGCGTAGGTCCGGACGTGTCGAACATCGTTTGTCACCCGAACTTCAACACCGGCGATCTGATCAAGTGGAACCCGATCTTCCAACTGACGAAGGGCTCGGACTTCATCACGCGCTCCGTCTTCGTCAACGACAAGTGGGATCTGAATTCGCGGTGGAGCTTCAACCTCGGCCTCCGCTACGACAAGAACCACGGCACCGACTCGTCGGGCAACGTCGTCGCCAACGACTCTGCATTCAGCCCTCGTCTCGGTGTCGTCGTCGACCCGATGGGCAATGGGAAGCTCCGCCTCAACGGCAGCTACAGCCGCTATGTCTCGCGCGTTTCGGAGTCGGTCGGCAGCGGTGCGGCGGGTGGCGGTAACCCTTCGTATCTCTACTACGAGTACACGGGGCCGAACATCAACGAGAATCACGCACTGACCAGCACTCAGGCACTGCAGCAGATGTTCGACTACTTCTTTGCGCATGGCGGCACGAACAATGCGCCGCTCTTCGGCAACATCTCCGGCATCGCCACGAAGATCAACGGTTCGCTCAAATCACCGAGCGTCGACGAGTATTCGATTGGCGGAGGCTGGCAGATTTCGAAGAACGCTTACCTTCGTCTCGATGCGCAGCACAAGAACTGGAAGAACTTCTACGCACTCGTGGCCAACCAGTCGACGGGCAGCGTTCCGGGCATCGTCACCCAGGGCAACACCACGATCGACTTGCATCAGAACTTCGATCTCACTTACATCACCAACAGCGATCACTTCAAACGCACGTACAACGCTGCCACGCTGCAGACTGCGTATCAGCCGTTCGCGCGGACGAACTTCGGGCTCAACTACACGTACTCGACGCTGAAGGGAAACGTCCGGGCCGAGACGACGGGCAGCGGCCCGATCGCCGAGGACCAGATGCAGTATCCCGAGTATCGCGGATACGCGAACTACGCGCCGACCGGCTATCTGCCGGGCGATCAGCGCCACAAGCTGAATGCGTGGGTAAGCTACGATCAGCCGTTCGCGTTCGGCACGGCGCTGAATCTGAGCCTGCTCCAGCGGTATGCGTCGGGAACTTCCTACTCGGCAATCGGTCAGCTCCGCACCGACTCGTTCGATCCGCATTTGCCGGCTGGCTTCTCTTACAACGGCGTTCCGACGACCGTCAGCTATTTCTTCAGCAAGCGCGGACAGTATCGCTGGGATGACGTGTCGTCGACCGATCTCGCGGCGACGTTCGACATCCCGGTACAGACAGTGAAACTGTTCGTACAGGGCAAGGTCCTCAACGCGTTCAACAATCAGGCGCAGACCAACGGCAACACGACGGTCAGTATCCTGAAGGCATTCAATCCGTTCACGGAGACGCCAGTGGAAGGAGTGAACTGGAAAAAGGGCTCGCGGTTCGGGCAGCCGCGAAATCCGACGACGAGCGCAGGTGCAAACCTGATTGCTCCGAATGGCGATTTCCAACTCCCGCGCACGTACTACTTCTCCCTCGGCGCAAGGTTCTAGTAGTCTCCCGCCCCGGCCGTGGACTCACGGCCGGGGCGGTATGTGTTCGAGTCAAAAGCGAAATGCAAAATGCAGAATGCAGAATGATCGAAAGCTGATTCTCAATTCTGGGGCATCGCTGATTTCAGTGGGTAGATTCTGCAGCGACCGATCTCTCGTCATCCCGAGCGAAGTCGAGGGACCTGGGTGGGCGTGTGGTACGGAACTCATGTCGCGGGCCTCCCGCCCACCCGGGTCCCTCGACTACGCTCGGGATGACGGGAGATCTGAGCTTGCTCAATCATCGGCCGTTTACCCACTGAAAAGCCCGAAGCCCCTCAATTCTGCATTCTGCATTCTGCATTCTGCATTTCGCTTCTTGCTTCTCCTGCTTCTCGCCTGTCACAAAGAGCCCGCCCCACCCATCGTCCTCATCTCCGTCGACACGCTGCGCGCGGATCGCGTGCGTGCGGAGCTGACACCGAACATTCTTGCGCTCGCACGCGATGGCGTCATGTTCGACAACACATGGAGCCATGTCCCGCTGACACTGCCATCCCACACCACGATCTTCACAGGACTCCTGCCTGCGTCGAACGGCGTGCGTGACAATGCCGGCTACGCGCTCGACGAAACGATTCCGACGCTCGCATCGATCCTCGCCGCGAACGGCTACACGACAGGCGGCGCAGTCTCGTCCTACGTCCTGCGCAAGAACGCAGGCATCGCGCGCGGCTTCGACTTCTTCGATGACGACACGGGGGACGCGCGCGACATCACCGCATCGCGCCCCGGCGAGCAGACGCTCGCCTCGCTGACGAAGTGGCTGAACGGTACCGCATCGAAGAAGGTCTTCTGCTTCCTTCATCTTTATGATCCGCACGCCCCCTATCGCGCGCCGGCGCAGTTCCAGAAGGCCGGACGTTCTGACTACGACGCCGCAGTCGCCTACGCGGACGACTCCGTTGGCAAGTTCATCGCGGACCTGAAGCAGCGCGGACTCTATGACCGCGCGATCATCGTGCTCCTCTCCGATCATGGCGAAGGACTCGGCGATCACGGCGAGCTCGATCATGGCGTGTTCGTCTATCGCGAAGCGTTACAGGTGCCATTGATCGTGAAGCTGCCTGACGGCGAACGCGGCAAGCACATCGCTTCGCTCGCCGCGCTCACGGATGTGACTCCGACCATTCTCGGCGCCGCCGGCATCGCGATCCCGCAGCACATCGACGGGGTCGATCTTCTTCACGCGAAGCTCGACGACCATCGTCAGGTCGACGCCGAGAGCTACTACGGCCGGCTGCATCTCCACTGGCAGCAACTCACGTCGGTGATCACGGCGAGGTACCAATACATCCAGGCACCACAACAGGAGCTATACGACCTGCCGGCCGATCCCCAGGAAACGACCAACGTCATGGAACGCGAACGCCGCACCGGCGTCGCGCTCGCGCAGGCACTCGCTGCGCGCACGAAACCGCTGACAGCGCCGTCGCACGTCGACGATGAAGATCAGCGCAAGCTCGCGTCACTCGGCTACGTCAGCAGCGGACCGCTCGCGGACGAGGCCTCGTATCCCGATCCCAAGGAACGCATCCGATACCTGACGATGTACCGCCATGCGGAACGGCTGGCGCGCGCGGGTGGCACGGTGGCGGCGATTCCGATGCTGAAAACGGTGACGCACGATGCACCCGAGATCCTGGACGCATGGATCCTTTTGTCTCGCGCAATGGAGACAACAGGACACATCGATGAGTCCATCGCGGTTCTTCGCGACACACAGCGGCACTTCGCTGACAATCCCTCAGTGTCGCTCGCGCTCGCCAGCGCGCTGTTGCGGAGCAAACGGCTGGCTGAGGCGGAGGCGACCGCGAGCGGCGCGGTTTCACAGGAACCGGTGCTTGCACACGAGTTGCTCGCACGCATCGAGCTTGCGCGTGGCAACGCAGCCGAAGCGCGCAAGCAAGCGGAGAGCGCACTTGCAGCAGCACCTCACCGTGCCGCGTCGCTCCTCACGCTTGCGCAAGTCGAGAAAGCGAGCGGCGACTGGCAGGCGATGCTCGCGGCCCTCGATCGTGCAGCGGAGAGGTCTGGCTCCATTCGCGGCCTGCAGGCGGATCGCGGCGAAGCGTTGCTCCGCCTACAGCGTGGAGCCGAAGCGGAAGAGGCGTATCGAAAGGAAGTGGAGCGTTTTCCCGACAACCTCGAGTCGTGGGGCAACCTCGCCGTCATCCTCGCGGCGCAGGGCCGGAATGCCGAAGCGCGCGAAGTGGTGCAACGAGCGGTTAGCCTCAATCCCGGCCCGGCCGCGGAAAAGATGGCGAAGGAAGCGACGACCGTGATTCGGTGAAGTGGAGCGCGGACGGGTAAAATCAATCTCCTCTTACGAAGATGCGCCGTGTTCTTCTCGCGGTCCTTCTTCTCGCGGCGTCCACCGCCCGCGCCTCGTGGCCGCCTGCCCAGCCGGGTGCGCTGCTCCTCACAATCCGAGAAACTTCAGGGATCGCGCGAACGAACGAGATCGTGCGTACAGGAGTGCCACTGCCTCGCGGCCTGAACCTCATGAGCACCGCCGGACTCACCGTCGTCAACGGCAACCGTCAGCCGGTTGCGGCGCAATTTCGCATCCTCGCACGATGGGACGCCGGGCTCGCGGTGACCACGGCACCGATTCAATGGCTCATGGTGATCTTCGCCGTGAGCGTTGCGGCGAATCAGAGCGTGACGTATCAGGTCGTCTTCGACGGTTCGGCGGGAACGAATCCGGCGCCGGCGACTTCGCTCGTGCTGACGCAGAACGGTAATACCATCACGATTGCGACCGGCGCGGCGACATTCGTCATCAACGGTGACGACAACACGCTGTTCGACTCGATCACGCTCACCGGTGCCTCGCGACTGGTGAATGGCAGCACGCTGACAGGCCGCGCAAACAACACCGATTTCACCCACGCGTCGCTGCGGCGCATCGTCGTCGAACACAGCGGACCTCTGAGCGCCGCGGTGATCGTGGAAGGCGCCTACGACTTTCCCGCGACAGGCACGGAGACATCAGGTGGATTGGGATCGCTGCGCCGCTATGTGTTCAGCGCTGGCTCACCCGTGGCCATCATCCGCCAGTCCGTCGCCTGGGAGGGAACCAACTGTCTGGCGGGAGAGATCCAGTGCAACGGTGCGCCGAATGCCGTCCGCATCCAGCAGCTCCGTGATGCGTTGTCACTCGATCTCGCGTATCCCGTCGCGGCGACGGCCACCGGCGCGTTTGCGACCACGACGACCGGCACGATTGCCACGGGACAAAGCGGCGCTATCCGCCAGTTGCTCCGCTCCACGCGGCTCGATCCTCAATCGTTCAGCGTCGCACTGCCCGGCCTCTCCACAGTGACGGGCACGAAGGCGGATGGCGGAATGCTGGCCGTCAGCAGCGCGATCGGCGCGGTCGCGATCGCATTGCAGCAGATGCACCGCTACGAGCCGCAGGCGCTGCGTGTTCTCAGCGACGGCCGGCTGGCCATCGACCTCGCCGATACCGCGGACAGCGGAGGCTCCGCCTGGCTCGGAGCGCGTCAGGGACTCTTCGCGACGCTCGCCATCGGGGCACTCCCTTCCTCCCCATCGCGTTCAACACTCGATCGCATGGTCTGGGCGCCTCTCAACCATCCGTTGCACCCGTGGCCGCAACCGGAATGGATCGCGGCATCGGAAGCCGTGGACGAGTTTCCGGTTGGGGCTCCGCTCGCCGACTTCGCGACGTTCGACGGCAAGTCCACAGCGATTCACGACACTACGCTCCAGGAGCTCGAGGCGCGAGGCATCGAGGGATTGATGACCTTCGGCCTCTATCCGCGCAACTGGGCCAATCCGCTTTACAGCGACGAGATCGATTGCGGTGGTGGCGGCGACATCACACCGGCGGAGTCGTGGGACGAGCCCTATTGGTGCGCAACGTGGACCGACTACCACAACACGGTCGCCTCGATCCCGAAGTTCGTCTTCCGCAACGGGCAAACATCATGGCTGGACGACCTCGCGGCGCCGGGTGCACTTCGCTCGCTGCACACGCAGATCTTTCAATGCAGTCCGCAGGACAACTACTTCTACTGCGGCCAGGCTCCCGCCGGATACGGCGGCTATCGCTTCGACTTCAACAGTTCTCACGCGTACTTCGAGAATCTCATGCTGCACTACTGGCTCACGGGCGACTCGACAATCGTCGACATGTTGAAGCGCTGCGCGACGACGATGCGCAACTACTATTGCGATCGCCGTCCCGCCTCGGCATGCCTCGCGACCGATGCACCGACCGACGATTTCGCGAATCTGAACGGCCGCGTCTTCACGCAGTGGCATTGGATCTTCCGCTTCGTCGGCCTCGCCAGCGATGACGCAACGTTCCTCGACGACTATCACGCCAACCTCTCGCGCGAATACACGCACAACTATGCGCAGGTCCTGCAGAGCGGCGTGACGTACGGATTCCTCATCGACGGCACGCTGCGGCAGACGATCACCGGACCCGGCACCTATTCGACCGATCAGCTCTGGATGGCGTCGATGTACGACATGAATCTGTTGTACCGCCTGCAACGCGACACGAACGACGCGGCGATCGGATCGACGCCGGTGACTCCCAGCGCAATCCTCGCCGCATGGGCGCGAACGCTCGGGCAATTCGGTTCGCGGGTTGCGGGCGGCGGAGACGGGACTGCGGCAGGAACGTGGCCGAATGCGCTCTTCTTTACCTTCACCGGCAATCGCATCGGCGGCACACTCACGAGCGTCACGCCGAATCAGACCGGCGGCGATCCCAATCTGTATGACACGGGGAAAGCCGCGCTGACCGCGACCTTCGTTCGCGCCGCGGACGGAACGGGCGAGTCGTCTCTCCGCACGCTCGCGCGCGACCTCACGCGCTACGCATGGAACGCTGCGGTGAATGATCCGAACGTGTTGGGAAAATCGGAGGGGGAATTCTTCACACGGCTTCCGTCGGCAATCGCGCGTCTGTCGCTGGGCAACGACGTTGCCGCCCCCGCGAGTCTCGTCGCGACGGCAACGAGTGCGACCACGATTTCGCTGACGTGGAGCTCGGTTGCCGGCGCATCGTCGTATCGTCTGTTGCGACGCTCCGCGGGATCGGAGTTCACGCAGATCGCAACGCCGGCAACGAATGCCTATGGCGACGCGGTCAGCACCGGTAGCGCCCATCTCTACCGCGTCCATGCCATCACTGCCGCAGGCGAATCGGGCGATGGCAACACGGATCTCGCAACTGCCGTTCTGTTCACGGATGATCCGCTCGTTGTCCGCGGGACGATCGTGAAGCGCTCCCACGTTCAGCAGCTGCGCACGGCCGTCGATGCCGTTCGCGCGATCGCATCGCTCAGCGGCTACGGCTACACCGACGCGACACCAACCGTGATCCGGAGCGTTCACATGATCGATCTGCGCACCGCACTCGATCAGGCGCGCGCAGCGTTGTCGCTATCGGCCTGGAGTTACACGGACGCGGCGCTCGCGGCTGGAACCCTCGTCAAGGCAGCACACGTGACGGATCTCAGAAATGCAGTGAAGTAGTGTGGGGGACAGGCGCCCTCGCCTGTCCACCGAGCCGACAGGCGAAGGCGCCTGTCCCCCACTAAGTTTTCGCAAACACCGCATCCGCCGGCTTCGGCCTGCTATAGAGATATCCCTGCAGAAAATCGCATCCTCTCGCCACGAGAAAGTCGCGCTGCTCCTCGGTCTCTACTCCTTCCGCGGTCACGGTCATCCCGAGATCGTGCGCGAGGCGAATCACGGCGCCGACGATCGCGGCGTCGTGCTTCTTCGTCGTGATCTCGCGCACGAACACGCGATCGATCTTGATGGTGTTGATCGGGAACTGGCGGAGATAGAGCAGCGAGGACTGCCCCGCGCCGAAATCGTCGATTGCGATCCGGACGTCCCGCGCGCGAAGCTCCTGGAGCAGAGTCCGCGTGAGATCGACGTTTTGCATCGCCACTGATTCAGTGATCTCCAGCTCGAGCGTGGCAGGATCGATCTGCGTTTCGGCGATGACGTTGTCGATCATCGCGAGCAGATCGCGCTGATGGAACTGCCGTACGGAGAGATTCACGGAGACGTGCATGCCGGGAAACGCGTCGCTCTGCCAGGCATGCAATTGTTCGCACGCCGTTCGCAGCACCCACGCCCCGAGCGGAACGATCATGCGCGACTCCTCGGCTGCCGGAATGAACTCATCGGGATAGACGAGGCCGCGCTGCGAATCGTTCCATCGCACCAGCGCTTCCGCCGACGAGAAACGATTTTGCGCCGGCGAGTAGATCAACTGATAGTGCAGCACGAAATCACGCTGCTCGAGCGCGCGGCGGAAGCCCGCCTCGAACAGCAGGCGGCTGCGATAGCGCTCGTTCATCTCGACTGTGAAGAGCTGCACGTTGCTGCGGCCCAGCTCCTTCGCGCGATACATCGCCTTGTCGGCATTGCGCGTCAGCGTGCCGCTGTCGTCGCCGTCGTAGGGAAACACGCTGATGCCGATGCTCGCCGAGACGTGAAGCTGATGTTCGTCGACGCTGTACGGTTGGGCCACGCGCTCCAGCATCTTGTCCGCGATCTCCAGTGCGTTCTCCGTCGATTCGAGATCCTCGACGATCACGACGAACTCGTCACCGCCCACGCGCGCGACCGTATCGCTCACCCGCACGCTGTCGACGACTCGTTGCCCAACCTGCTTCAGCAGCCCATCGCCCACGACGTGGCCGAGGTTGTCGTTGATGAGCTTGAAGAGATCGAGGTCGACGAACATGACGGCCAGAGGCCGGCCCGTGCGGCGTGCCTTCGCCAACGCGAGGCCGAGCCGGTCCTGATAAAGGTTGCGATTGGGAAGACCGGTCAGCGTGTCGTGCAGCGCCTGATGCCTCATTTCCTCCTCGACGCGCTTGCGCTCACTGACATCGCGATAGTTGACGACGATGGCGCCCACCGCTGGCTCGTCGAGGAGGTTCGTCGCGATGATCTCGACCCATAGCCACCGCTTGTCTTTCGCTCGCGCACGATACGACTCGATCAGACGGCCGCCCGGATTGTTCACGAGCTCGGCCAGGCCGGCCTCGATGCGCGGCCGGTCCTCGCGGTGAATGATCTCGAGCGACACCGAACCGATCGACTCTTCTTCCGTATATCCGAGCACGCGCTCTGTCGAAGGTCCAACCCACAGGAGCTTGCCCGCGGCGTCGATCATCGCGATCGCATCCGTGCTGTTCTCGACGAGAGCCCGGAAGCGTTTCTCGCTTTGCTCGAGCTCCGCCACCGCGTTCTTTCGCTCGGTGATGTCGAAGGCAGTGCCGAGCACCGCCGTCTCTCCACCGTACTGGATGAGCGATGCACTGAAGTCCAACCACGCGCGCGTCCCGTCCTTGCGGATGATGGGGAACTCGTATCGGCTCGGCACGTTCTCGCCGCGCTGCCGCGCCAGACCGCGATCGCGGGCCAGATCGCGATAGCAGGGATCGAGAATGTCCCAGAACTCGCGCGCGGAAAGCTCCTGCCTCGAGTAACCGGTGATCTGCTCTGCGGCCCTGTTTCCGTAACGGAATCTCGTTCCCTGATAGATGAAGATCGCGACCGGCGCGGTCTGCGCGACGGCCTGAAAACGCGCTTCGCTCTCGAGATGCTGCTCCATCTCCTTGCGCACGCGGCGCCGCAGAGTGAGGCTCCAGGTGATGAAGAGAAGGATCAGAGTGCTCGCGACAACCGCCGCCTTCGTCGCATCCTCGCGAGTGAAGAGGGGTGGTGGCTCGACGATCTCGATGTCCGCCGGATAACGCGGAAGAATCTGCGCCGTAAGGCGTCGTGAGACGACGAACGTAGAGCAGATCCCGGTGACGACGATCGTCGAACCGACTTCGAACTGCGGCATCCGAGGCCGTTGCAGATCGGTGAAGTGAAGCGTGATCAGCTCGCGCCCGGCTTGTACACGAACGTCATTACCGCGCGCGCGCTGCATGACGTCGACGACCTGGCCGCGCGTCTGCACCAGGCGTCCATACCATCGATCCTGCACCAGCTGCGTGCCGCTGAGCATCTGAGGCTGCGGGATGCGGCCGTGTGAAATCACATCGAGACTGTCGGGGATGATCTCGATGGAACTTTGATACGTGACGATGCGGCCGGTGACCTGCACGACATCGCCGAGCGCCACGTGCGTGGGAAAGACTTTCTGCGAGAAGACTGCGATGCCGCTCTGATCGTCTTCGATGAAGAACTTCGTCAGATTCTTGTAGAACGCCGACGAGTCGATGATGGCCGTACCCGCGATGGTGACGATTTCACCTTCATGAACGGACTTGCCATCGGCGTTTCTCGCGGTCACTGCGGCAATCGGCAAGCGAGGCGAGGACGACGCGGAGGTGACCGCGGGCAGCACCGCCATGACAACCGCCATCCAGAGCGGGAGCATCGGACTGAGGGCATTCTACGCCGCACATCAGAAGCGCTAGCATTACGTCACTCTCCATGAACGTGATCGAGCACTTCTTCATCGGTTGGTGCATCGCGAGCGCATCGTCTGCACTCGACCGCCGCGAGCGTCTCATCATCACCACCGCCGCGGTCATCCCCGACATCGACGGTCTCGGAATGCTCGTCGAGATTCCGACACGCAACACGAATCATCCTCTGCTCTGGTGGACCGACTATCACCACATCCTGGCGCACAACATCGGTTTCGCGGTCGTCGTAACCGCAGTCGCCTTCGCAATGGCCAAGCGGCGAGCACTTACCTCAACGCTCACCGCCATCGCATTTCACTCCCACATCCTCGGCGACCTCGCGGGTGCGCGCGGGCCCGACGGCTATCAATGGCCGATTCCTTACTTTCTGCCGTTCTCGCGCACGCCGGAGCTGTCGTGGGACGGTCAGTGGCCGCTGAACGGCTGGCAGAATTTCGTGATCACCGGCATCTCACTCGTGATCACGTTCTACGTCGCATGGTCGCGCGGCTACTCGCCGCTCGGCTATCTGTCGGAGCGTGCGGATCGCGCGCTGGTGGAGACACTGCGGCGCCGGTTCCCGCAACGGAGTGCGGCATGAAATCAGGCCGGCCAACTGAAGGCGAGTACGCGGCGTATGCGAAGAGCGACATCGACTTCGTGCAAAGCGACGGTCGTGCAAGGCGACGACGCCCCCCACTAGACCATCTCATCGATGATGAACGAATCTTTCAGTCCGCCTGCTTGGATCGCGCGCGGCGAAGAGGGGCCGCTCCCCGGTTTCGACGAGAACGAATACATGCCGGGCACAAACTTCGAGTCGCGGACGATCGAGGATCTTCTGGCGGAATACCGTTCCGTCCGTCATGCGACCGTCACGCTGTTCGCCGGATTGCCGCAGGAAGCGTGGGACCGCCGAGGAAGCACGAACGGCCATGAGGTGAGCGTGCGCGGACTCGCGTTTCACATCGCGGGACACGAGCTGCATCACCTCCGGACCCTGAGGGAGAAATACCGGAAATAGGATCGCCCCTCCCTCCGTTAGAGGCGATTACGCGGCGCTTGACAGCAGGTAGCTCGCTGACTAAGCTTCGCCTTCCTTAAGCGGGAATAACTCAGTTGGTAGAGTGCAACCTTGCCAAGGTTGATGTCGCCGGTTCGAGTCCGGTTTCCCGCTCCATAAACTACTAAGTCAGAGCCACTTACGGGTGGCTCTTATTATTTTCCGCCTAAATCCCGCGTCTGGGTCTTCGCGAAAGTCTTCACGGCGCTTCCATACGCCGAATCTCGGCGATGGTGTTGGCGTCCAGCATTCTGTCGGGGTCTGCCGCCGCGCACATTCAGCCCGTCCAATCGCCCCGCAGATCACACACTGTTGCGCATCGAACATGCGTTCCACACCGGACGTATCCCACGGTTGATTGGTCTGGCCGCGCGGAGCGAGAGCTTCGCCGAAGAACATGGCGTCGTGGAAGAGGGATCACTTACGCGTCGTCTGCGCGTGCGTCGCGATACTCCTGCTGATGCCGCCGGTTGTTGTCGCGACCCCACTCGGTCTGGCGATGCCGTCGTTGCGCAGCCGACTTCCGCACACTATCGCAATGGAGCGCGCTTTCGCGCGCGATGATGCTGGTCGACTACATGGTCCATTTTTCAGCGGATCGTCGCGATCGGCGACATTACCAGCTGACACGCGGGACTTGCGGGTGGCCGCACTACGGGCAAAGCGGCAGAACCAAACTAATGCGGGGCTGGCTGAACGCTGGCTCCAATCTGCCGCAGCATTCGGCGCCTCAGCCGCTCTCGAGCAGCGTTACGCAAACTGATCACCTGACGTTGCGTAACGTCCAAGCGTTCAGCGATCAGTCGATCTTCCATTGGCAAGTCATCCCAGACAGACACGAGCTCCCGTTTCGACATGCCTATTGCAGCAGCGATTTCGTCGAAAGTGGCAACGCCAGTCGCGAGCAGTAAGGCCGTCGCATTGGACTCCGACGGATCGCGAAGATTCAAGAGAAGCGCCTTCCGCTGCCGCGGTGGCAGCAATCCGATCTCTCGCCACGTCCACGCCAGCGTCTGACGGGCTTCCAGGGCCAGCAGTCCATGTGAATAGACCGTCTGCTCGTTCACCGGTCTAGGATTCACATCATCCGTCACTCCCCAGAAGTCGGACAGAATCCTGATCAAATCATCGAGCGCGACGCGACATCCGGTCGCTGAGATGACATCTTCCATAGCACCTGCGGGGTCATCATGATTCAGCATTCGTCCCGTAATTTGATCCACCGCTACCGAGGGATTCACAGCAACAGCACGGAGGGAATGCCACCCGCGAAGTCCAGCGACCAATCCGCTACCCAACGAAGTACCAATCGTCGTGGTAAACCGAGAGTCTTTAAGAAGAGCGTGTCTCAGACGATTCTTCAGTCGCGCGCGCTCTGGGAATCGATTTCGCATCGCGTCGAAGACTGCATTGCAGGTCAAGCGCGAGACGAACTCTCTAAAACACGGGATCGACTCTCTTTGACGCTCCGAAAGCACGTGCAGCCTGGAAAGCAACCGCAGAACCACGGCGGACTTGATGTCATTGGCTTCTTCTTCCTTGAATAGCGCCGCCCTGCCGCTCATCAAGAAAGCCCGCCGAATCTGCGGCATCGCTTCAAGGATGATCAACGCCTCGATAGCCTCTTGACGTGATAGATCACCTTCGGCGCTAATCAGCGGGTGAAGAACGGGATCATTTTGGGCACGAAACTCGATCGCTCCGTCATTCTTCAATCAGCTCAAGCGTCACATAGGCCCTCAATAGACGCGCGATGTCAAAACTTATTACTTCAAGTTACCGGATCGGAAGCGACGCTTTGGTCGAATTGCATTCGGCGCACTTCCTCTGATTCTTCGCGCCGGATTCGTGCATGAAGGAGTGCCGCCGCGATCGCCATCGCAGTAGCCAGGATTCCCACCCCGAGTCCCAACATGAGCAAGCTGGTCAGGTCGATTCCAACCTCGGTCGTCTGAAGTGCGGGAGACATCACCGTATAGAGTTGCGTGGATGGATTCAGATTGCCTGATAGCCGTGTATAAATCTGCTTCACTAAGCCGACCAGACTCCGAGCCTCTTCGAATGCATCCTGGACTTCACGATTGATCAGGGAGCCATCCTTTTCTTTCGATATCGATGCCCCACGAAGTTCCGCAAGCGCATGCTGGTGATAGGCAAGATTCAATTGGATCGGAATCCTTTGGTCGACTGCCTTTCTCATATCCGCGACGACTTGTTGACGATAGTCGGCATCCGCTGAAGACTTTGTTAGTGCGAACAGCTTGTCGAGAAAGGTCTCGTTGATTTGCGGCATGACGGACTCAGTCACCGCTTTCGACTGTGGCACGGCTGAGCGATCAGCGCTGACTTCGACACGGTCGTGTCCGGAATACATAGCCATTGCTGTTCTTGCGCCCTCGATGTATTCGTCGATGCCCGCCAGACGCCTCTGATCAGAGGCGATCTGTTCTTCGAGGAAAATCACGGCCTCGGACCGGTCCCCAAAATCGGCGCCGCGGAGCGAAGCTGCGAGTGGTTCTATGCGATAACGGACCAGGGAATCTAGGCGCAGCCGCACTTCCTCCAGAGAAGTCCCGTCATTAGTTCTCGCCAGTTCTGCCCCGGGCAAGGCCGAGAGCCGTGCGATGTTGTCCAGGACATCCCCAATCTCCGCTCGTAGGACGTGAAGCGACACGCGCGGATCCTCCTGACCTTTCACGGGCTGAATCATCTCCGGCGAAAGAACCGGAACGCGATAGCGCAGTACATCCTGTTCATGAACGGCATGATCTGCCCACACCTGCAACGTATCCTGCAAGACTTTTCTGACAACGGCGGTTGGTACGATGCCAATGCGAGTCCTGGTCGCGAAGTTCAGTGTGTACTCGTTCTTGGGGAGCGACTGGTACTTCGAAGCGAATTCGCTCTCGATTCGCTCACGATCGACAGGAGTGAGCTTGGGGTCCGCAAGACGAGATCCATAGTCAGCGGCCAGGCGCTCGAAACCGCCCCGATTCTCGAGCACAAACATAGACTCCGCGAAACGAGAATAGGTAAGAAACCGACTCAGATCGTTCCTCTCAAAAACGTCACGCAGAACCGGCGCACTTACCAAGTCGGCCTGCGAGAACTTCAAACCGTTCGGATAGAGCCCGCGATTTACTCCGTCAAAATCGAGACGCACCCTCTGCGAAGTCACAGTTTCTCTCGGCGTCAGTACGAATGACACCGCCGCAACGAGTAGAAACAACCCCAGGACCGTACTTACTGCAACGATGATCGGCTGCTTGTAGGCCCGGGTAACCGAAACGAACTTTGCGAGATAAAGAGGTTGTTCCTTCTCCATAGCCCGATTGCCCACCATATTGCGATCTCCTTGACGTGTTTGATCGTAGCCCAAATGCCGTCGGGGGAGACCACCGCCGATTGACCGATTCTTTTTTTGTGTCCGATACGAACATCTCTTCAGATTTACGTATATGGAGCTGAGGATCACCGGTCGTGTAGCGTCTAACACCTCCTGAAGCTTTTTGGGGCATGCGCGGCGGTGGTACGCCGAAAGGGGCGAAGCCTGCCAGCGCGTCAATGGAATATCCCAGCTGCCGTTTGTGCAAGTCTCAATTGGAGGACGTGCTGCTCGATCTGGGCATGACGCCGCTTTCGAACAGCTTGCTGGCGAATCAGAACGCAGATGTAGTACCTCTCTACCACTTGGCCGCCTTCGTGTGTCGAGAATGCTTTCTCGTTCAAACTGCCGACCCACCCTCCTTGGATAGGATCTTCGACGAGACATATCCCTATCTTTCATCTATCTCGACAACCTGGCTAGAACACGTGAATCGCTTTGCGGAACGCGTCATCGATGACTATGCCCTGACGTATGAGAGTCAAATCGTCGAAATCGCGTGCAACGACGGCCACCTTCTGCGGTGTTTCCGAGAACGAGGGCTAACGAGAGTCCTTGGAATCGAGCCAGCCGCGCGTTGCGCGGCGACCGCAGAAGGCTACGGCGTCGCAACCCGGAGGGAATTCTTTGGCAGCGCGTTGGCAGTCAGACTCGTCGAAGAAGGATTAGCCGCAGATCTTCTCATTGCAAACAACGTCTTGGCTCATGTGCCCGACCTTCACGATTTCACGGAGGGGCTCAGAATAGCAACAAAGGCTCGTGGCATCATCACTGTTGAAATCCCGCACGTCCTACAGCTGCTGACGAAGACGCTGTTCGACACGATCTATCACGAGCACCGTTCGTACCTTTCGCTCGCGGTCGTCCAACAATTGTTCTCCGCTCATGGTCTGACAATTTTCCACGTCGAAACGCTGGACACTCATGGAGGATCGCTGAGAATCCATGCCGAGCGCACCGATTCGAAGCCTTTCCCAATCAGCCCGACGGTCTCTGAGCTACTCGATTGCGAACGCGACGCAAGACTCAACGACATTAATACCTACAGGGGCTTCGGTACGAAGGCAAGCAGAATTCGTTCTGAGCTCATAGACTTCCTCAGAGACGCCCGCGATCAGGGACAAAGCGTGATCGGGTATGGGGCCCCTGCCAAAGCCACGACCTTCCTCAATTACTGCGGAATCAGCACTGACATCCTTCCCTTCACTGTTGATCGCAACCATTACAAGCAAGGCAAGTTCATCCCACGTGCCGGGATTCCCGTCCGCGCGCCGCAGGAACTGATCGACGCACGACCCTGCTACGTGCTCATACTCCCCTGGAACCTCAAAGACGAAGTCATTGAGCAACTAACGTGCATTCGCGAATGGGGCGGGCGTTTCCTCGTTGCAATCCCAACACTTGAGGTCCTTCGCTGATTTTCACTCCATTGAAAATAGCTGGAGCCTTCGCGATCGACCACGAACCACATGAAGACTCTCGCGGCTTCCTAACGCGGATCTTCGATCAGAAGGAGATGGTTCGTCACGGCCTAGATGGCAGGATTGAGCAATGCAGCCTCTCTTACAACCCGCTGCGCGGAACACTCAGGGGACTTCACTACCAAGCGGCGCCACACGAGGAAACGAAGATCGTTCGATGTGTCCGCGGCTCCATCTATGACGTCGTGCTGGATCTTCGCGAGGGCGAGGCTTTTGGAGCGTGGGAGTCGGTTGTGCTGACAGGTCTCAATCGCCGCGCGATCTACGTGCCTCGCGGCGTCGCGCATGGATTCATGACCCTCGAGAATGACTGCGAGATCCACTACACCATGTCACAGGCATACCACCCTGAATCTGCCCGTGGTGTGGCCTGGAACGACCCGCTCTTCGGCATCGAATGGCCAATCACACTGCCAATTCTCTCTGAGACTGATCGCACGCGGCCCCTCATGGGTTCGATTGCTTGATTGTCATCGCACCGACCGCCGTGGTTTCACAGCTGGCTGACATCGAAGACTCGATACGAGGATCGCAAATCATCATCGAAGATGGCGTCGTGATTGACTCTTTCGTAAAGATCAAGCCAGTTGGAGGCATGGGAGACATTTACATCGGCCGCAATACACGAATCAACTCAGGATGCGTGCTCTACTCAGGTAACGGCATCCACATCGGCGAAAGCGTGCTGATCGCCGCGAACTGCACCTTTGCACCCGTAAACCACGCCTTCCACGCACGGGATATTCAAATCATGGATCAAGGCTTTTCCTCAAGCCGTGGGGGAATCGTCGTAGGAAACGACGTTTGGATTGGCGCAGGAACTACGATCCTGGATGGTGCAAAGCTCTCTGACGGCTGCGTCGTCGGCGCAATGTCCCTGGTTCGTGGAACACTCGAACCCTACTCGATTAACGGCGGTAACCCCTGCCGACAACTTGGTTTGCGAACTTGAGATTCACAATCCATGGTGCGGGCGGCTTTATCGGATCCAACCTTACGAGGCACCTCACCATTCTCGGACACGAGTGCATTACGCCACCAAGGGGTGAGATTCCTGATTGGAACCAAGGTCATGTGATCTGGGCAATCGGCGTGACGGCAGACTTCCGGCTAAGACCCTTGGATACTGTACGGGCACATGTCTGCCTACCTCTCGAGGTGCTGGATCGAGGTAATTTCGAGTCGTTTCTGTACATTTCTTCTACGCGGGTATACCGGAACTCTCCCGAAGCGCTTCCCGCCACGGAAACGGCCGCGTTGAAAGCCGACCCATCGCAGGCTGACGACCTCTACGGTTTATCCAAGCTCACCGCAGAAGCTATTTGCCACGCCTACACAGAGGCCCGTCGTGTTCGGATCGTCCGGCTTTCGAATGTATTCGGTGCGGACACACGTTCCAAGAATTTTTTGTCGAGCATCATTCGTGAGTCGCTGTGCCGCGGGCGCGTAGACTTTCAGACATCACCCGATTCCGAAAAGGACTACATCGCAATCCACGACGTTGTTCGAGCATTGACCGCAATCGCGCTGGACGGACAGGAATCCGTCTACAACGTAGCGTCTGGAACTAACGTGCCGAATTATGCAATTGCATTGGCGTTGCAGGCGGCAACGGGATGTATAGTGACGTTCCCTTCCTGCGCCCGATCGATTCGTTTTCCTCTCATCTCCGTCGAACGGCTTCAGCGCGAATTCCCGTTCGCGCCCTCATCACTTCTTGAAGCGCTTCCATCCCTCATCAGCGCTTTCCGGCGAGAGGAGTCTTTGTGATCACGATTGACCAGGAGAACGGAATCGTGACTACCATCGTCGAAGGTCGGGAAGAACATCATTCCATCGGTTCGCCGGCTGCGTTCGAGATCCTGTCTCGACTCTGGCTTCGTTGCGGATGGGACCTGAAGTACGTCTACAGCTTCACATGGATGGGAAGGCCCATCATTCAATTGCCAGAGGATGTTCTTCGCATTCAGGAAATCATCTATACGGTCAGACCAGACGTGATCATCGAGACGGGCGTCGCACACGGTGGGTCTCTGGCACTCTACGCGACACTTTGTAAGTCGATCGGCCGGGGACGCGTGATCGGCATCGACATTGAGATCCGTTCGCACAATCGCGCCGCGCTCGAGTCGCATGAACTGTTCCCATTAATCACTCTCATCGAAGGCAATTCAGCCGACGAGGAGGTCATCGGGCACGTTCGCTCTCTGATCCGGCCGTCCGAGATCGTATTCGTGATGCTGGATTCCAATCACACCCGCTCTCATGTCATGAAGGAGCTCGAGGCCTACGCGCCACTCGTTACCGTGGGCTCGTACATCGTCGTTGCAGATGGAATCATGAAGGATCTGACCGGCGCGCCGCGCAGTGCTCCGGACTGGGCTTCGAACAACCCTGAGCGCGCCGCACTCGATTTTGTCGAGACCCATCCCGATTTCGTCATCGAAGAACCAACATTCCGCTTCAATGAGGGTGCAATCACCCAACGCGTTACCTACTGGCCGAACGCCTTCCTCCGGCGGTGTTCCGCCGAACCAGGTTGATGACTCGTCTCCGCTACAAGGAAAATCTTCTGGCAAACCTGATCGGCCGCACCCTTTCAGCGGTCGTCATGATCGTCACGGTGCCCATCGTCATTCATCGCCTCGGAGTAGAGGCCTATGGCTTGATCGGCATTTACGCAACGCTCCAGGCGATCTTCGGGCTGCTCGATCTCGGATTGTCCGCCACGATGATGCGCGAAATGGCGCGGCGCGTGGAAGGAACTGAACGTGAAACCTGCCGTGATTTTGCAAGGACAATCGAGATCTTTTACGGTTCGATCGGTGCGTTATCTGGCACCGCAATCATCGGCCTCTCCGGCTTCATCGTGGAACGTTGGATTCATGTTCACTCCATATCAACGACCGGCGCTCGCCACGCGATTTCGCTGATGGGCATCGCATTCGCGCTTCAATGGCCCTTGAGTCTTTATGAGGGTGGGATCACCGGGCTTCAGCGCCAGGTACTCGGCAATGTCGTCTCCCTCGGTGCAAATGTGATTCGAAGTGGAGCCGCACTGGTTGCGATCGCGATCTCTCCATCGATTCAGACATATCTGGTCGTTCAGGCCGCCGGGTACGCTCTCCAAACGGTCGTCACTGCCATCACAATGTGGAAACTGCTGCCCTCTACAGCCAGGCCGGCTCGATTTCGACTGCCGCTCCTGGTTTCCACCCGCCGGTTTGCGACCGGCATCTCACTTACGGCGGTCTTTGGTGTCGCTCTGACGCAACTGGACAAGATCACGCTGACACGCGTGCTCGACCTGAAGACGTTCGGCTTTTACGCGATTGCCTGCACCGCGGCGGCCGGGCTCTACTACGTCATTTATCCCGTCTATGCAGCGGTTTACCCGGAGCTCGTCCGGATGGCTGCAGTACAGGATAGAGACCTCCCTGCCTTTTACCACAGGGCAACACAGCTCCTGGCACTTCTGCTGTTTCCGCCGGCGGCCGTTCTGGGTTTTTTCTCGCGGACGACGCTTCTTCTTTGGACGCGTGATGACTCGACCGCCACATATGGCGCTCTCGCGATGTCGCTTCTCGTCGCGGGGACTGCACTGCACGGCATGATGCATATTCCCTACGCGTTACAACTTGCACACGGGTGGACGACCCTGACACTGGTGGCGAATGCCGCCATGACGGCACTTGTGGCTCCACTCGTCTTTGCTGCGGCCCGGCGCTACGGCGCCACAGGCGCGGCAACCGTAATCCTGCTGCTTCATTGTGCATTCATCGTAATCGTCGTACCCGTGATGCATCGGCGGATTCTGCAGGGTGAGACGACACGATGGTTCCTCGCTGACGTGGCGCCGCCACTCGCCGTCTCAATCCTGACCACCGCGCTTTGGCGCCTCGCCGCCGGTAATGTGTCGGGAACGCTCAATTCGGTATTGGTACTCATTGCGGCACTCATTACTGCACTACTGGCGACGATTGCCGTCACTCCGGCCGGACGGGATGAGGTGCTGCAGCGAAGCGTAGAACTCTTGAGGAGACCGTCATAATGTTGGTGACGATCGCCATGCCGGTCCACAACGGTTCGCGTTTTCTCCGGGAAGCCATTGCGTCATTGCTTGCTCAAACACACGAAGACATCGAAATCGTAATTTCGGACAACGCCTCGACCGACGAGACACCCGCCCTTTGCAACGAATTCCTGTCGAGGGACGATCGTGTGCGGTACCTGCGGCAGATGGAAAACCGAGGAGCATTCGTCAACGCGGAGTGCGCAGTTCGCGCCGGGCGAGGCAAGTACGTGATGATTGCCGGTGACGACGATGTCTACGACGCGCACTACATCAAGAAACTTCTTCCGCTACTCGAGCAGGATCCTTCCGTAGGGATCGTCTATTCGAACTATGGGTGGATTGACGAGACGGGAAGACGCACACCGTCGCGTTTCCGAAGATTTCTCGATCGATCGACGAGGCCGTCGGCCGTCTTCGCCGCTTACGTTCGCCACCGGCCCTGTTTGCCGATGATGATGGGCCTTACCCGCGCGGAGCTTCTTTGCCGCGCATTACCGTTCGATTCGCTCGGCGAGCTTACGGGAGACCAGGATAACCTCCTGATGCTTCGATTACTCTCTACGGGCTGTCGTGTCGACAGTTCACCGGAAGTTCTCTTTCACTACCGCCTGAAGGACCGGGCCAGCGCGGCCGTTCCTTCCGATTTTCCGAAGACCGGACTGTGTCGATACATCCGGCTGCTTCGGCACAACATCGAAGTTACCCGCCGCATTTGTACGATCATCGACACGTCCGCATATCGTACTAAAGAGCGCCTGTTTCTGAAATACCGCGCGCTCGAAACGCTCATCGCATATTTCTCGCTTCTGCCGCTACTCACGCACTACAGAAACAGATTCAAGTCATCGTGAGTCGTCTCGAGACACTTTCACGCAAGCTGTACGCAGTCGAGATCGTCGCTCTCGCAATGGTGATTTCGTTGTGGTGGACCCACACACCAGCCAGTGCCGGGCGTGCGTCGACTCTCGTATTCCTATTGTCGATCCTGACGTCAGGCATCATGCTGATCGTGAATGCGGCGCGGCGGTTTGGTGACCCGCACCTGTTGCGGATCGTGCATTTCTGCATTGCGCGCATCGTACTGACGATCCTTCTGGGACTCTCCTGGGAGACGCACTTACGCGCCAACCCGGCGTCAGAGGAAGATCAGGACCGCTATTACACTCAGGCACAAGAGCTGGCGGTGTCGGGATTCCGGCAGAGCGCACTGCCCAGCCTCAACTACGCCGGTGTTCTATACATTTACGCTGCTGCTTTCAGCGCATTCGGCCATAACGTGCTCGCTGCCTCGGCCATCAACACGCTCCTGGCATTCGTCGCAACGGTTCTGGCCATTCATGCGTCGCACACGATTCACAAGAGTCCCGCGCGGTGGGCCTGGTGCCTGGCGGCGGTTCTTCTCATTCCCGAGCTGGTGCTGCAAGACACGATGACGTCACGCGATTCGCTGGCGGCATGGCTTCTGTCGATCTCCATTCTTTCGGTCATTGTGATCACGAGTTCCGACGCGACGGCCTTACAGCGGGGAACCCTGCTATTGGTTACTGGCGTCGCACTGATCGGGTTGGCCGCAGTTCGTACTCCCGCGCTGATTCCAGCGGCTCTATCAATCGTGGCAATTCTTGCCTTGCGCCTTTCGCGTCGCGTTGTATTTCCTGCGATTCTGGTGGGCCTGCTATCAATCGCTGTACTGTGGATCGGCCCACGCGCCGCCCTCTACTCCGGCGGGTACGAGTGGCAATACGCGAATGCCATCTCGTCCTCCGCGTTCGACGTACAGGAGAGCACCCTCATTTCCAATGGCTGGAATCACCGCTCGATTGGACGCCTGTTGCTGGCCGATTCGCCGGTGGGTGCGGTTCTCCTGACTCCTTTTCGTGTACTTGCCTACCTGGCTGCTCCGCTTCCGAACATCGGAGTACCGCTCAGCCGGCTGCTACGACTGGGATGGTCCGATCTTTCAGCGATGGCCGTTTCGGCTTCGTCTCTTCTGTATCTGGCGATACTGCCTGCCAGCATCGCCTCCTCATGGTGGTGCAGGGAACGTGCGTGGCTGATAACACAACTGCCATTCTGGATCACGATCATCGCCGTGGTGGATGGAACGATCTTCATTCACGAGCGCTACAGGATCATGGCCATCCCGCTCTTCGTCAGCAGCTCGTGGCTCGCGCTCGCCGTCGAGCGTCCGCTTCTGTCGCGCACCTATCGTGTGTACTTCGTCGCCTTCAGCCTCCTCGGCGTAGCGTCGGCGATGTACAAGTTCGCACCTTGTCACGCACCGCAGATCGCGGAGTCTCCTGGCTCCACGACGATCGCGTCAGGCCGCTCAGCGATCTTGAAGGTTCGGGTGAATGCCCGTGAACCACGATTTCAATGGTACGGGGGGAATCGCGGGTACCTCCTCGCGCCGGTCCCACAAGGGAATCAACCGGAACTCGTCGTGCGACCGTCTACGACGTCCACATACTGGGTTCGTGTACTTGCCGACTGCGGAACCGTCGATAGTGCAGCAGCCGTAGTTACCGTGAACGAGAACCATGCCGAAGACCAACACTGAAGACGGAGCATCGGGCAACCTTGCCTTCCAGTCGACGATCGCCATCGTCTGGCTTGCGCTCATCGCCTACTGCTCTTTCCGTGACCGTGAGGCAACACAGCTCGCTATCTGTCTTCCTCCACTATTCGCCATTCCCCTCTATGTCGCGTGGCGTCTTGGCAGCGTCGTGCTGACTCTCTTCACCGGTTTTTCCTTCGTGTCTTACGGAATCGCACCTTCATTCTTTTTCATCAACCGCCGAAATTATTCGTACTCCGGCGATTTCGGTGCTGTCCGTGCATTCGGATTTGGTTTCGGCGAGTTCCTCCGAATGGACGCTCGCGTAGCCGGCTTCCTCTTCATGCTGCTGGGCTTCGCGTCGATCGGCATTGCGCTCAATCGGCGCGCAATCGCACCACGAGCCACACAACAGTCAGACGGGCCAGCGCGGCGCGCTCTCTACGATTACGCCATCGTCGTTTTCATTCTGGCAATAGCCATCCCACAGTCGCTGCTCATGTACCACCTGAGAGTCGGGATCACAGGCATTGTTCCGCCGCAACTGCCATTTCGATTGACCGGACTGCTGTATTACAGCCGCCTGCTCATCTATCCCTTGGCCCTGTTCGTTGCGTATTCACGATGCTCGAGATCGCCAGTCACGGACGCCGTGATCCTGGGATACGGTTTCGTTGCTGCGCTGGCATCCACCAGCCGCAGTACGCTGCTGGTCTCGACCGCAGGGGTCGTTGTCGACTCGTTACTGAACCGCAGGCGTTTGCGGTTCATTATCGCGGCCGCAATTGTTCTCGCCAGTTTCTTGATTACGTCGCGCAGCCGTGATCTCGTCTACTCCGAACATCTCCCGTTCGGTGCGTATGTGAATCAGGCGTTGCATGATCGGAACGGACCAGCGATGGGCCCGGGAGAGGTCGTCGGCGCCATTGCCCTTCGTTTATGGGGTCCTCAGGACGTCGTCCTCGCCAGTCAATACGATATCGCGAACCGTCTCGTTGCTGTCTGTAGTTGGTTTCTCGATCGACCCGTCATTCATCTCGATGCCGAGCTCTACGGCGTTTCGTTCGAGGGAACCGGGTTCGGCGTAGGAATCGGCCTGATTCCATGGATGATCATTCTGTCGCGACGCAGTTACGCCATTCTGCTGCTGCTGGCTGCAATCATCGCAGTGATGATCGTTTTCGCTGACCGTGCGGTGAGGTCGCTTCTCTCGGCACGAGGCAAAACGATTTCCGCCCTGGCTGACCCTCTGGCTTTCGTCTTCGTCTTCGTACTTTATTCGGCGTCCAGCATGCGATGGTGCTACGAGTTGCTGGCAATCATGTATGCCATCCACATGGCATTGACACTATTTCACCCATTTCACGATCAACAGGAGCTCGCATCCGTGTGAGTGTCGTTTCAGCATGCAAACAGTTGCTTCGCAAATCGCGACTGGCGTACGAACTCAACGGAAGGCTCAAGGCGCACCTGCTGCTGACGGAAAAGGTCCGCATAGACCGGGAATACCAGGAAAAACTCAGAGGGCAAGCTCCGGACACGAGTCAGACCGCGGTCACGGCAATGCTCAAGGGACGACTCGAACGCGCAGGGATCTCGATTCGACGCAGGTCTGCCGGAGCCTTGCGCATCTTCTGTGTCGGCACTTACTACGAACAGGAAAACTCCGGATTTCTACAGGCCCTGCGTCGTCTTGGCCATGTCATGACGTTCGAAAACGATCGCGGTGAATATGGGCTTCGCAGCGCAATCACGTACGACCAGGCGGCGCGAGATTCGAATTCCCGCTGCCTTCTGGCGCAGGTCGCCGCGGCGCATCATGAAGAACCAATCGATCTCGTGATCGGGACGATGATTGCCCAGTCCATCCCGGTCGAGTGTCTGTCATCAGTTCGTTCCATGGGCATCCCCGTCGTGAACATCGCAATGGATGACCGGCTGCCCGAGCATTGGCGGCTCAATAGCTCATTTCGACATGGCGCAATTGGTCTGACCGAGGGAACGGATCTCGTCCTGCAGACGACACCTGAATACATTCCGCGCTACTTCGCGGAAGGATGTCCGGCAATTTTCTGGCCCTTCGGGAGCGACGCCGAACTGTTCAGGCCATCGAGCCTGAAGCGATTTGATGTCGTGTTCATCGGAAACAATTATGGTTGGCGGCACGAGCTTATTCGCGCGATTCAGCGCGCAAACATCAGTGTCGCGGCCTTCGGCCATGGGTTTGAGCAAGGCCACATCAGTGCGTCTCAGGCTGCTGCAACCCTCGCCCAGGCCCGCATCGCAGTCGGTTACGGGTATGTCTCATATTCGCGCGAAATCACAACGCTGAAGCTACGTGACATCGACGGTCCGATGTCAGGCGCGCTCTATATCACTTCAAGCAATCCGGATCTGTCCAGGCTCTTTGACGTCGGCACAGACATCGAAACATATACAGACTTCGACGATTGCGTTCGCAAGATCAAGCACTACCTCGCTGATTCTCGAGCGCGCGAACGCATTGCGGCCTCTGGCCGGCGAAGAGCCATGCGTGATCACACCTGGGATGCACGGCTCCGCGAAGCATTCAGCACACTGGGTGTCCTTGGGTCATGACTTCCAACGAACTCACCCTCCTATGTGACCCGATCATTACGCCCCGCGATTTCGCGGCTACGACCGCTCGATGGATCGGGAGACATCTGCGCACCGCGCTTGCTCCGCCACCTTCGTACATGCGATCTCGCTATCGCGGACACTTCGCCGTGACACGCAGTTTCGTCGAGGGTCTGCAGGCGATCGGCGTCCGCGCAAACTATGCGCCCGTCGGAACCGTTAATTTGAGCCGGCGCGTGGTCGTGCTCAGTGGCATTGCGACCCTGCGCCAGGCAATCCGCCTCAAGGCCGAAGGCCGCATCGACCGGCTCGTTGCCGGACCAAATATTCTCGAGTTCCCGTCCGAACAGGCTGAGCTCATTTCGGCGCCTGAAGTCGATGTCTGCATTACACCTGCACCCGTCACATGCCGTTTGTACGAAACCGATTGCCCGGCGCTCGCGGGCCGGTGTCAGTCGTGTCCGGCAGGGGTCAATACCCGATATTGGTCACCTTCGACCGAGCGTTCTTCACGGCGTGTGCTCGTCTACGAGAAGTCCTCTGCCGGAGCAATCCCCGCGATCGCCGCTTACTGTGACTACTTGCAATCACTGGATTATGAAGTCGAGGTGATTCGGTACGGCTCCTACATGCCCGATCAATACCGCGCCCTCTTGCGTGACTGCTCGCTCATGATCGGGTTCAGTGCAATGGAGAGTCAGGGAATCGCGTGGGCCGAAGCCTGGTCGTGCGACGTACCGACACTCATCTGGTCGCAAACAGAACTCACGCTGGAAAGAGAACGCGGTGCCGTGATCTGCAACGTATCCACGGCGCCTTATCTGACCGAGGCGACCGGCGCGTTCTTTACATCATTCGAGAGCTTCCAGGACGCATTGCGACGCTGGGAAGTCATGCGCGACGGCTTCGCAGCGCGGCAGTGGGTGCTCGAAAACATGTCGGATGAAGTTTGTGCTCGTACACTGTGTTCGCTCGCGGGAGTCTCTCCTCCGATGCCGGGAGACGCGACGTGAGACTTGCCGTAATTGGCACAGGAGCGATCTTCCGCACGCTGCATGCTCCTGCGCTCGCACGACAACCGGACGTAACTGTGGACTGGCTGATCGATACGGACAGGCGCCGGCTGGAAGAAACGCGCCTGTTGTTCCCGAATGCTCGGACTGCGGCGTCACTCGAGCACGTCCAGGACGTCGAAGCCGTCCTGATTACGACGCCGAACACCCTTCACGCCAGCCAGGCGCGGGAGGCGCTCCAGCGAAGAGTTCACGTGCTCGTCGAAAAGCCGTTGGCTTTGACTGCGGCAGACGCGCTCACGTTGTCACAGACCGCGGAGCTCCAGAAACTCGCTTGCTGTGTCAACGTAAATCGCCGGTTCCTGCCGAATGTCGTCGCATTGAAGCAGCTCAGCCAATCGGGCGATCTCGGCCGCCCGCTGCGCTTCGCCGTCAGTGATGGTGTAAGGAGCGTTGGCCCCGCCGAGGGTGGAGTCCACTATCAGGGGCTGAGAGAGCTGGCCGGCGGAGGCGTTCTTGCGGACACTGGAAGCCATATGCTCGACCTGCCTCTGTATCTGATCAACGCGCATTCGACAAGCAGCATCGAATACTGCGACGACGGAACGACGGGACTGGAGGCTGAGTGCAAGTTCGTTTTCGAAGCCACGGCGGATTTCGGGCAAGTCACGATCCGCGGGTTCCTTTCACGAATCAGCCCTGCCCCACAGAGCATCGCAGTCGATTTCGAAGATGCGACCGTAACCACGCTCCTCTCGCCACCGGGCGATCTATTCGTTCAATTCCACAAGCGCGGGTCACTATCGACCGTCATCCCCGTAGCAATCCCTGCCGACGTCTTCCTGCAGACCTTCAGAGACTCGCAGCGCGCGTTCATCGACGCCGCGAAAGATGGTTCGCAGCGCGCTGAACACTCTGCGGCAAGTGCTCTTCTTACCGTCGAAACCATTGAACGCTGCTACGCGGTGCGCAAGCCGATGCATCACCCCTGGAAGCGATCTCACGCCCCTAGCCGTCACGCACTTGGCGGAACCCGCATCGGAATCATCGGCGCCGGAGGTTTCCTCGGCTCGCGACTCTATGAAATGGCAGCCGAAAACGGCGCAGTTCCCAAGGCGATTGGACACTCGACACAAGGCAGCTTCGCTCTGCTGCGCCACACGAGCGACATCGCGACGGGCGACGCATCGCATGCCGATTTCCTGATCCGAAACCTGCGGGGCTGCGACACAGTCGTGAACTGTGCGATCAACATGAAGGGAGGGAGAAGATTCGCGATCCGCGCAACACGCGACATAGGACGATCTGTAGCGCGAGTCTGCGGCCAACTCGGGATCAAGCGATTGGTCCACATATCCACCATCGCTGTCCATGGAACATTTCTCGGCCGGAACGGCAATGAGCCTGGTGACGACCCGTTACAGTCGGCCTATGCCGCGGCCAAGCTGGCGTCGGAACACGACGTCTTGCATGAGTGCTCACGCAATGGGACCGAGGCGGTCATCCTGCGACTGGGCCATCTCTATGGTCCTTATGCTGCTGGCTGGACGGCCGGGCAATACAAGCTCGTTCAGGAGCGCCGGCTGATTCGCGTGGAAGGCTGGCGAAATCCGTCCAACACACTCTTCGTCGACAACGCAGTCGCTGCGATTTTCGCGGCAATCACAGCATCCGCCGGCGCCGGGCGGACGTTCTACATCACCGACTATCCTAACCAGACATGGCACCAGTTTTATGAACCGCTCTTCCGGCTGGCAGGACGACAGCCAGAGGAACTTCCGGACTGGACCTATGAGCAGTTTGCTTCGATATTCCGGTTGTATACACGCAGCCCAGTCACGCAAGCGCTACAGCTTTCACAGCAACTTGCCGCACGAATGGCCGACAGGGAGTTTCTCAAGAGTGCTCGACATGACCCCCGTTTCACCCGTTTCTTCGAGACCTTGCAGTCATGGTCACCCCCGATGCTCTTCGATGCATTGACGAACACCGCAAAGCGCCGAGCGCCGCAGGTAACTTCGAGCGATGACATAGCTTCGGTGTTCACCTATCTCTGCAGCTACGCAAGCAGTGCCCGGATCCCGGTGATTGATGCCGTCGAGGCACTCGAATACCGACCGGAGGAAAGCAGTGACCTTCGTGCTGAATCAACCATGGCCTGGCTCCGTTTCGTGAACAACCCATGACGTTCATCCATGCTGCCCGTCGCGCCGCCGAACTTTGCGGCCTCTCTGCATTCGCGTGGAAGCTGCGAAAGGTCGATCTCGGGATCACCGCCGCCGATCTGGTACTCGACGTCGGTTCCGGCTCGGCGCCAAATCCGTACGCCGACGTGCTGGTGGAATGTGATCCGAACGGGCATCAGACGAATTCCGGACCTGCCCGCTCCAATGGAAAGCTTCTCCTATGGGCGGACGCCGAGCAGATGCCGTTCCGGGACGGCGCATTCGACGTCGCTCTCTGCTTTCATCTGCTGGAGCACGTTCGGAATCCTGCTGCCTGCCTGGACGAACTGAATCGCGTGGCTCGTCGCGGCTACATTGAAACACCCAATGAGATTTTCGATTACGTCATCCCGTATCGCGATCACAGAAACCGTGTCAGCTTCGACGGCGAGCTTCTGCGCATCCTCCGTAAGGATCGCTGGAATGTCGAGCGGTTTCCGGAGCGCTATGGAAGCCGCCGCGCACGGCAGGTTTTTGCCCTTCTCGCGACGAATCCTCGCAACCTGCATGTTTGTTATCGCTGGACCGGCCGAATTCAATACACGATCAGCGATGAGGTCATTCAGGATGCTCATCCGGCGGAAGAAAATGCGATTGCGGAAGAAAACGGTGCGGCCGCGGCACCATGGCTCAACTCGCTCGCCACACGGATCGTACGACGGCGGAAACTGCCAGAAGAGCGGCTCTTATCGATCCTTCGTTGCATTGGCTGTCATTCGAGCAACTGGTCATCCGTGGACGGTACTCTCGCCTGTCAGCGCTGCTCGCGAGTGTACAGACGTTTCGACGGGCATTTCGATTTTCGTCCATGAAGATTCTGATCGCCGGCGACTGGCACTCCGAGATCCACGAAACACAAGTCGCAAGCGCGCTCGAAATACTCGGTCATGACGTAGTCGGTTTTGGCTGGGCGCCTTACTTTGCAAGTCCCTGCACCGGTGTCATGCGGACCATGCGCCATGCGATCCGTCGCTTACAAAACAAATTCATTACCGGGCCGGGGATAGTTCGCCTGAACAAGGACTTCATGCAGTTGGCGAAGAGCACGAGTCCGGATCTTGTCTTTCTGTACAGGCCGACGCACATCCTGCCGGAAACGCTGTCGTCATTACGCCGGCAGTGCAGGAAAACGATTCTTGCGGCGTACAACAACGATGACGCATTCTCACCTCACTATCCTGCGTGGATGTGGCGGCATTTCGTTGGAGGGCTGCCCTTTTTCGATATCGTCTTCGCGTACCGCAAGGAGAATCTCGACGACTTCATCCGCGCCGGAGCAAGGCGCACGCGACTGCTCCGCTCGTTCTTCGTTCCGAGCCGTGTCTATCCGTTGGCACTGTCCACTGACGATCGAACCATTTACGACACCGATGTCGTCTTCATTGGCCACTATGAGAACGACGGCCGGCTGCAGATGCTCGAACGACTCGCCCAGAGTGGCGTCCGGGTTCGGATCTTCGGACCAGCATCCCGGCTGCCTCGATACGACTGGAACACGGCCTTGAAATCATCGGCGGCGCTGCGCTCTCTGGTGCCTGCCCATCCAGTCTGGGGTGATGCGTACAACAAGGCACTTAACGGCGCACGAATCGCGCTTTGTTTTCTCTCGAAGATGAATCGCGACTCTTACACGCGGCGCTGTTTCGAAATTCCCGCGGCAGGCACGCTCCTGTTGTCTGAATATTCGGCTGATCAGGCAGCGCTGTTTCGGGAAGGCGTCGAAGCCGACTTCTTCCGCGACAGCGACGAGCTCGTCGCGAAAACTCACCGCTACCTCGCAAACGAAGCGCTGCGTAAGCAGATCGCAGCGGCCGGAACACGCCGTGTGCATGCCGACGGACACGACGTCGTGTCACGAACGCGGGAGATGCTGGACGCAGTCGGAGAACTCTCGTGAGCCCGCCACTCATCTCCGTCTGTATTCCAGCCTACAACCGGTCGGCTGTGCTGCCGCCTCTTCTCGACAGCATCCTGGAACAGGATTTCGACGATTACGAGATCGTGATTTGCGACGACGATTCGCGTGAACGCGAGCAGATCCGGGATGTGGTTGGTCGGTACAGCGCGCGTACCGCCGGCATTCACTATTACGAGAACAGCGAGAACCTTGGCTTCGACGGAAACCTGCGCGAGCTCGTTTCGAAGGCGACCGGCAAATACGTTGTGTTCATGGGCAATGACGACCTGATGTGCAAAGGCGCTCTTCGTCGAATTGCCGCCGCCGTTCGTGCTCACCCGTCGGTCGGCGTGGTCTTGCGCAGTTACTCCGCGTTTGCGGGATTACCAGACAACATCGTTCGCACAGCGCGCTACTTCGAAGGCGAGCGATTCTTTCCTGCGGGAGTTCCGACCGTCGTGACGTTCTTCCGCCGTTGTGTCGTCATTCCCGGGGTGGCAATCCATCGCAATGCTGCGCAGGCCGTCGCCACCGACCGTTTCGACGGAACGACTCTCTACCAGGTTTACCTCGTCTCGATGATCCTGCTCCGATACAACGGCGTTTCCATTCCCGACATCATCGCTCTCTATCGCGATGGCGGCGTGCCGGAATTTGGAAACGCCGCGGCGGAACAGGGCCGGTACACACCCGGACAACATACTGTGGCATCGTCGCTCAATTACATGCGCGGAATGCTCGACCTCGCCGCGTTCATCGATCGAGAAAGCGGGCAGCACGTGTTCGCCGCGGTCGTCACGGACATTGCCAACTACTCCTATCCGATCCTCTCGATGCATTCCGAAAGGCCTTTCCGCGAGTTCATGCGATACGTGGAGAGCCTTCTGCGCATGGGCTTCTGGCGCAGCCCTCTGTTTTTCGTTTACACGTTCCTGCTCCTGACGGTCGGATCGCGCCGCACTGACCGGGGTATTGAGCTGATCAAGAAGCGATTGGGACATACGCCAGCAATCGGCAGCATCTCGAAGGGTCACATCACGCAATCGCAGGAAACACCCTGACCATGTGCGGTATCGCAGGCACGACAAGCCTGAGAAGCAGAGTTGACCTCGAAACGATCGTGGCAATGTGCGACACACTCAAACATCGAGGCCCCGATGATCGCGGCGCATGGCTTTCTCCTGACGGACGCGTTGCGTTCGGTCATCGGCGTCTGTCGGTGATCGACTTGTCGCCATTGGGTCATCAACCGATGGTGTCGAGTGATGGCGCTCTCTGCATCACATTCAATGGCGAGATCTACAACTACCGAGAGCTCAAGAAGGAGCTCGAAGATCTCGGACATCGCTTCAAGAGCCGGAGTGATACGGAGGTTCTCCTGGCGTCGTATCGAGAGTGGGAGACGAACCTACTCGAGCGCATTCAGGGCATGTTCGCATTCGCACTGTGGGATGCCCGGCATCAGCGCCTCTTACTTGCAAGGGATCGCGCTGGCGAGAAACCGCTGTTCTATCACTACAGCCCGTCATCGTTCTCATTCGCCTCGGAGCTCAAGGCGCTGATGTCTCTTCCTGATTTGAGCCGCCGGCTCGATCTGACCTCGTTCAATCACTATCTGGCGTTCGGCTACGTGCCCGGCGAACGTTGCATTCTGCAGGGTTTCCACAAACTCGCAGCAGGTCAGGCGCTCACGTACGACCTCGAGAACGATTCGATCCGCAAATGGCGCTACTGGAGTCTGCCGGAGCCGGCACAAATCAGCGGAAAAATCGGCGCCGCCATCGAGGAGTCATTCGTCGATGAACTCGAGGGCCTGCTCAAGACCTCAGTCATGCGTCAGTTGAACAGCGATGTTCCGGTCGGCGTTCTCCTCAGCGGTGGAGTCGACTCCAGCATCGTGACGGCGATGGCCGCGACCGCCACTTCTCGCCTGAACACATTCACCGTCCGATTTCCGGGACACGGAGTCCATGACGAGACCCGGCATGCGCGGCTGGTATCCGAACATTTTGGTACGAACCATGTCGAGCTCGTCGCACAACCAGCGTCGGTCGAGCTCCTGCCCCAGCTCGCAAGGCAGTTCGACGAACCGATGGCCGACTCCTCGATGGTTCCTACCTATCTCGTATCGCAGTTGATTCGACAGGAAGGAATCACGGTTGCCCTCGGTGGTGATGGAGCGGATGAGCTATTCGGTGGTTACATGCATCACTCCTGGGTTCAGATTCAGGAGCGGGCACGCGCATGGATTCCGGGGCCACTCCGCCGCATGATGGGGAAGGCCGCGTCGACGCAAATGCCAGTCGGCATGCGTGGACGGAATTGGATTCTGGGTTTCAGCGATGAGCTCGCACAGAGCATCGCGACCATCAATACCTATTTCGATCACTACACGCGCTCGCGACTCCTGTCGCCGCTCTCGGCGAACTCCGACTTGCTACTGGCGCCCGAGACGTTCAAACGCTCATTGTGCGAACGCCACCACACGCCGCTTCAGCAAACCACTCGCGTCGATTTTCTAACCTATCTGCCCGACGACATCCTCGTGAAGATCGATCGCTCCAGCATGCTCGCATCGCTCGAGACACGAGCACCATTTCTCGACAAAAACATCATCGAGCTCGCTCAAGGCTCGATCCCCGACTCACTCCGCGCGACGCCCTCTGCGAGAAAAATTCTCCTGCGACGTATCGCCAGACGAATTCTGCCACCGGCGTTCGACGTCCGGCGCAAACAGGGTTTCTCGATCCCGCTTGCAAGCTGGTTCAACGGTCCGTGGGGACGATTCATGGAAGCAGTACTTCACGAATCTGATCCAGCCCTCATGAATAGAGCCGTCATTTCCGAATTGATCGAGGGCCAGCGCCAATCGCGCTCGAACACGCATCGTCTCTACGCGTTGACGATGTTCGAACTGTGGCGGCGGCACTACTCGATTACCTATTGAACGAAGACGTGAGGCCCCCATCGTAAGAGTCCTGATTGCAGGTGGCAACGGCATGCTCGGGCACAAGCTGGCTCAATTGTGGCGCGACCGGTTCGAGGTGTGGGTCGCGGTCCGTCAGCCACGAGCCGATGACCGCATCGCTTCAAGAGACCGGACGTTGACGCACTTCGATGCCCGATCGAACGACGCAATCGTTTCTGCAATCGACCGCGCGAATGCAGACGTCGTCATCAACTGCGTAGGCCTCATCAAGCAGAGTCCTCTTGCACACGACACCGCGGCGAGCCTGGAGATCAATGCGCTGTTCCCGCATCGCCTCGCAACCGCGTGCGCGGCCGCCGGGGCACGAATGATTCACATGTCGACCGACTGTGTGTTCTCGGGCATTAAAGGCAACTACGTCGAAGACGACACATCCGATGCCGCAGATCTCTATGGGCGAACGAAATATCTCGGTGAAGTCACGTCGAAGAACGTCTTGACAATCCGGAGCTCGATCATCGGCCGCGAGCTGCGCACGTCTCATGGTCTGGTCGAGTGGTTCTTGTCGCACAACCAGAACAACGCAGATGTTCGCGGCTGGACGAACGCGATCTACAGTGGCTTTCCCACCGTCGTGTTCGCCGACGTTCTTGCCGCAATCGTCGATCGACACGCCGAGCTGGATGGCATCTATCACATTGCGTCGAACCCTATCGACAAGTACACGCTCCTCTGTCTGCTGCGCGACGCGTTCAAATCAAAGATCGCCATCGAGCCTTCAGAAGACGTCCGTGTGGACCGTTCACTCGACGGAAGCCGCTTTCGCAAGGTCACCGGATTTGCTGCCCCACCCTGGCCGGAGATGATCCGCCGGCTGGCCGAAGATCCCACTCCCTATGCTCAATGGAGGTGCTGATTGATCCTCGATGGAAAACGCATACTCGTCACAGGTGGCACCGGCTCTCTGGGAACCGTCGTCGTGCGCCGCTTGCTCGCAGCCGAGCTGGGGCGGCCAGCCGGCGTAATCGTCTATTCGAGAGACGAGGCGAAGCAGCATCAGATGCGACTCGATTTCCTCGCCAAGTCGGCGTCAACGGATGAGGTCATCTACGAGAACTCGCGAGGACTTCTCTCATTCCGGATCGGAGACGTTCGCGATTATCCCGCTCTGCTGGACGCCATTCGCGATGCAGACGTCGTGATCCATGCAGCGGCGCTGAAGCAGGTACCGTCCTGTGAGTATTTCCCAACCGAAGCCGTGCATACGAACGTCGTCGGTACTCAGAACCTCGTCCGCGCGATCCGAGAGAACCGAACGCCCGTCAAGACGGTCGTCGGCGTATCGACAGACAAGGCCTGCATGCCGGTCAATGTCATGGGAATGACCAAAGCACTCATGGAGCGGATTCTCATGCAGGCAAACGTCGATCACGGTGACACGCGCTGGATCTGTGTACGCAATGGGAATGTGATCGCATCGAGAGGATCGGTCGTTCCATTGTTTCTCGATCAGATCGCGCATGGTGGGCCGGTCACCATCACGACGATGGAAATGACGAGGTTTCTACTCAGCCTCGACCGCGCGGTAGACGCGATCTTCGCCGCGATTGCCGAAGCGCTTCCCGGCGAGATCTATGTACCGAAGATTCCGGCTGTGCGAATCGTCGATCTCGCTGAAGTGCTGATCGATGGGCGCCCGATCGAGATCCGTCTCACCGGGGTACGACCGGGCGAAAAGATTCACGAGAGTCTGATCTCGAATGAGGAATGTCAGCGAACCGTGGATCGCGGTCAGTACTACGCGATCCTGCCGATGCTTCCCGAACTGCGCTCGATCCAGCTCGGCGAAGACGTCCCATCGCTTCAGACCGAGTACACGTCTTCGAACGTAACCATCGGGCGCGACGGCCTTCGCGCGCTGCTCGAACGTTATCTCTGCGCCAGGACGCTCGCCGGCGTCCCCGCCGGTGCTTGAACGATGAGAATCGCCACGATCTTTGGAACGCGGCCGGAGATCATCCGGCTGTCGAGAGTCATCCCGTTACTCGATAGTCTTTCGGAGCACATCCTCATCCACACGGGCCAGAACCACAACCCACTTCTCAGCGATGTCTTCTTCGATGAGCTTCAATTGCGCTCACCGGATGTTCAATTGGGCATCCGTGAGGAAAGCGCTCCCGATCAGATCGCGGCGGTGATCGCCGGCTGTGCGCGCGCACTTTCGGACTGCAAACCCGATCGCGTTCTCATCCTCGGCGATACGAATAGCGCATTATCCGCATTCATCGCTGCAAGGATGAGTATTCCGGTCTTTCATATGGAGGCCGGAAATCGCTGCTACGACGATCGCGTACCGGAAGAGATCAACCGCCGCGTGATCGATCACTGCAGCGATGTTCTCATGCCGTACACGGACCGCAGCAAAGAGAACCTAGTGCGGGAAGGCATCGAGCGCGAACGCATCTTCGTGACCGGCAATCCAATTTACGAAGTTTTGCAGTTCTACGCCGCGGCAATTGCGAAGAGCGACGTCATGCAGCGCCTGTCCCTGCAGCCCGGCAAGTATCTTCTGGCAACTCTGCACCGTGCCGAGAACGTCGACTCGCCGGAGGTGCTTCGCGAATTGATCGCAGCGCTGGAACAAGTAGCAGAGAGGTTCGAGCAACCGCTCATTGTGAGTGTGCATCCAAGAACGGACGAGAAGCTTCGCCGTTTCCGGATCGGCCACTCCTTCGATGGATTGACGCTCTTGCCGCCCCTTGGATTCTTCGATTTCGTGCGCCTCGAACAGAGTGCCTCCTGTGTCTTGAGCGACAGCGGCACGGTTCAGGAAGAGTGCGCAATCTTCAAGGTTCCCAACGTGACGCTGCGCGAGGTGACCGAGAGGCCTGAAACGATCGAGTGCGGAAGTAATGTACTTGGCGGCGTCACGGCGTCCTCGATCTTACGCGCGACTCAGGTCGCATTGTTTCCCGCTACACGATGGTCAGCCCCTCCCGGCTACGAACACACAAGTGTTTCGCGCACAGTCGCCAAGATTGTGCTCGGTCACGTTCGGCCTCGATGAATCGTTGGAGTACCGGTTGATGCGAGTCCTCCTGACGGGCGCCACCGGCGCGTTTGGACCCGCCGTATTCAAAGCGCTGGTTCGCGATGGCCACGACGTGCGCCTGTTGCTGCACAACGAATCGAGCCGTCTCGATGCACCGAGTGTCTTCCGCGATATCCGGAACAAGGTGCGGGTTTGCCATGCGATGCGCGGTATCGATGCGGTCGTCCACCTCGCAGCGTTACTTCACATCGTTCCGTCCGGGAGTCGCACAGAGCGCGTCGTTCTCAGAGCGGGCTATCGGGAAATCAATGTGGAGGGCACAGCCAACATCGTGCACAGCGCTGCCGGGAGAGCCCGCGTGATCTATGCCAGCACCATCGCCGCGTACGGCAATCGCGACGTCGTCCTTGATGAGCTCTCGACTGTAGCCCCCCCGATACTGATTACGCACAGAGCAAGGTCGACGCAGAGCCCATCGTCCTCGCATCCGGTGGAACTGCACTTCGTTTCGCGGCAATCTATGGAGGCCGCGTCAAAGGCAATTACCGCCGGCTCGTGGAGTCACTCGCACGTGGCACGTTCATCCCTATGGAAGCGGTGAAAACCGGCGGACGATCATTCTCGATGAGGATGCGGCTGACGCGGTCAGTGCCGTACTGAAGTCGGAAGCGCCTGCCGGCCAAATCTACAAACGTGGAACATCAGAGTGCACCAACAGTCCGGGACATCATCGCATTCATTTGCAACGCTCTGAATCGGACACCCCCGAGATTTCATTTGCCACTGGCGTTCGTCCGCCTTCCGGTCACTGCAGGAACCATGGCACTTCGCCTGTTAGGGAGGCGTCCCCCACGTGCGGCCGCAGTGCTCGACAAATATCTCGAAGACGTGATCGTTTCGTCACAAAAGATCGAGCGAGCGATTGGCTTCGTCGCGCGCCATGACGTCAACGCCGGCAGGGTGCTCGCCGTACGCGACATGAATCTCGGCAATGCTCGAAAGTAATATCGGAGCGCTACGGGCGTATGAGCTCGCCGACACGATAATCGCGACCATGTCACGACTCCCGGAGGAGCCGCAGATCCTGCCCGACAACCTTCTCGAATTCCCTGTGGAGACGATGCCATGGTGGGTCGCGCACGTTCGAAGCCGTCAGGAAAAATCATTCGCGCGCACCCTCGCGCGAATCGGAACTCCATACTTTCTTCCGCAATCCCAGGCCACTTTCCATCGAAACGGCCGAACGCTTCGCTCCTACCTGCCGCTTTTTGCCGGGTACGTATTTCTACGCGGTACGACCGGCGAGCTCACAAGTGCCCGGCGCGATGATGCAGTAGTGCGTATTCTTGCCGTGCCTGACCAGGACCTTCTGCAACAGGAGCTCCGTCAGCTCCGGACCTTACAGCTCCTTGGCCTTCCTATCATTCCACTCATCGAATATGTGCCGGGAGATGCAGTTCGCATCAAGAGCGGCGTGTTCAGCGGCACCAGAGGAATCGTGACTCGCATCAAGGGAAAAGAGCGGCTTGTCGTCAACATCTCGTTCCTGAAGAGATCCCTGACGGTCGAGCTCGATCACGCCGCACTTGCTCCCATCCTGACTGAGAGGTCCGCCACTGCGGCTGGGTATTGACGCCTCGAACCTGCGTCAGGGTGGCGGCATTACGCATCTTCGAGAACTATTGCGGGCTGCGGACCCGCGAGCTCATGGCTTCTCGGAAGTGCACGTCTGGTGCGGTCAGCGCCTCGTGGGCGACCTGCCAGAAGAAGAGTGGCTGCGAGTTCACGCACGAGCAGGTATGGATGCGAGTGCCGGTCAGCGGATCTGGTGGCAAGCCGTACAAGTCGGACGGCACGCGGCTGCGGAGCGTTGCGACGTTCTCTTTGCACCTGGTGGAACGCTCGTCACGTCATTTCACCCTGCAGTAACGATGTCCCGCAACATGCTGCTCTTCGATGAGGCCGAGCGAAGACGCTACGGCATCTCGCTTCGCCGCGCGAAATTGGTGCTGCTACGTAGAGTCCACTGCACAGCGTTGCGCAGGGCTGACGGGATCATCTTTCTGAGTGGTCCCGTCCGTTCACGTATTTTGAGTGATGTCGGCCCTCTCACGGGGATCGACACGATCATCTCCCATGGTGTCAGCCGGCGATTCCGAACATTGCCGCGAACGCAGCGGCCGATCAGCGACTACTCGGACGCGAAGCCATTCCGCCTGCTCTATGTGTCCACGATCGATCTCTACAAACATCACCCAGTCGTACTGAGCGCTGTAGCCAGCCTGCGTAACAACGGGATTCCGATTGAATTGCGGATCTGCGGCCCGGCCTATGGGCCGGCGTTGCGCTCATTGGAGCAAGCGATACAAGCCACCGATCCGCGAAGACAATTCGTGAAGATCGAAAACGAGGCGTCACAGAAGAATCTTGCTTCGCTTTACCGGTCGGCAGACGCGTTCGTGTTTGCCTCTTCATGCGAAATGATGCCCAACATTCTCCTCGAGGCGATGGCGGCCGGCCTTCCGATCGCATGCTCGGATCGCGATCCCATGCCGAGCATTCTGCAAGACGGTGGATTGTATTTCGATCCTGAAGATCTGACATCCACAGTCAAGGCACTGCGCAATCTGACTGCCGACCACGACGCACGTTCGAGACTGTCCGAGAAAGCCTTCCTCAGAGCAGAAGACTACACATGGGAGCAATGCGCCACGCGGACTTATGACTTTCTCGCCCGCATCGCGAAGTCACACGGCGCCTCGCGCGAATGAACAGGCTCTCACAGTCAAGATCCGCATTCTTCGATCTCATCCGCTGGTCGGCGGCTCTGATCGTGATCGTCGTGCACACTCACTCGTATGCTCAATCGGCGGGCAAGCAGGATCTTCGCGATTTTCCGTGCTACACCTACGTCTCACAATTGGGGCATCAGGCCGTAACGGCCTTCTTCGTACTCAGTGGATATGTTGTCGCATTCGCCACGGCGAGGCATCGTGGAAACGGGCGCTATTCCTTCCGCGACTATGTTCTCGACCGATGGTCACGAATCTATTCCGTACTCCCTGTTGCAATTGTATTGACGATCGTTCTCGACGCGCTCGGGTCGAAGTATTCAACGGTCTATCACAATGCGTCTATCATCCCGCAGGATCGGCAGTTCTTGAGGATCGCGGTCAACTTCCTGTCCGCCCAGGGGCTCCAGGGTTATCGAGTGCAGTTGGGCAGCAATCCCGCTCTCTGGTCAGTGGGATACGAGTTCGTCTTCTATCTGCTGTTCGGGATCGCCTACTTCAGGAAGGACCTTTTCCGTCATCGTGCCGCTGCACTGTTCGTGATCGGCGCCTGCGTTCTCGTCATTGGGCTCAAGATGAGCTCGTACTTCCTGATCTGGTCGCAAGGTGTCGTCTCGTACTTCATCGCACAAAGAAGCCGGCTCTCGATGTCCTGGCTGACCGCCCTGCTGTTCTTTCCGGCCTTTCTCCTCGCCGATCGCGCGACACAGCTTCTGGCCGCGCCAATTCGCTCCGAGTGGCTTGCGGACTTTCTGCTGGGTCTCTTCGTCGCTGCGGTTCTGGCGATCGACGTGCGTGGTAAGCCTCGACGACTCTTCCTGGTCTCGAACTCGTTCATGGCGGAATTCTCATATTCCATCTACGCCTTTCACATGCCCGTTATCCTGTTCTGGTACGCCGTGATCGAACGCCACTCGCAACTGCCCCCGGTCGCAAGCGCGTGCATTGTCACAATCGTCTGTCTCGTCGTGAGCAGGACGTTGTATTACATCTCCGAGCGTCAACGGCCCGCTCTAAGACGGGCTGCCCGCACCTTCTATGAGTCGACACTGTCGCCCGACGCGGCCAACAGGGCAGCCGCGGAGAGCTCGGGCGAGGGAGTTCCGCGATGAGGTGCGTCATCCTCGCCGGCGGTCACGCGCGTGTCTGAGGAAACGGACTATCGGCCGAAACCGGAAACACTTCGTGCATTACGGCATACGCGATTTCCAGGTCGCTACTGGATACAAGGGCAATGCGATCGAGCAGTACTTCCTCGACTAGTGCGCGTCGGAAAGCAATCTGACGATCGATTTGAAGAGCGGCGCCGTCAAACCGGATCGACTCGCAGGCGATGACTGGAGCATTCATGTCGTCGACGCGGGACTCATGACGATGACCGGTGGACGCTCGACGGCGGCTTCATACATTATCGACGTTCGAGTCGAAAATTCGGGGAACCTGGACCCTCCTCGAGGCCTGCAGGCGCACGCGATCACAACCGGCAAACCGAAGGTCGATGCATAGCACTGGCCGATCAGATCAGTGCAGGCCTTACTGACATCATAAGGAAACGTCGGATGCGGCTCCATCTCCTCCGTTTATGGCAATTACACTTTCGACATAGGCCTTGTCCCAATGGGGCGATGATGATTGGCCGGACTCTCGTCCGTCTCATTGATTCTCCGTTCGTTTCCGAAGTTCGTTGTCAAGCGAACCGTGAAATCCGCGAGCTGACACTGATCGCAGCGAAACCTCACCGGCTCCTTCAATGGAGCCTCTGTACAGCATCGGCGACGGACTGCGAGCCACGATCGACTGGTACCGCGACTATTTGTCCAAGTGACGATCTCGGCGATCACGAAGCGGTACAATGAGAACATTGAAGAGGGTCCTTGTAACAGGCGGAGCCGGCTTCATCGGATCGAATCTCGTGAAGCTGCTGATCGCAAGGGGAATCGATGTCGTCGTACTCGATGACCTTTCGTCAGGGTACCGGGAAAATGTCGGTGCCGAGCCAGAGCTGATCATTGGCGACATTCGTGATGAAGCGTGTGTGGACCAGGCAATGCGCGGCTGCGACACGGTCTTTCATCTCGCCGCTTCCGTCGGAAACAAACGATCCATTGAAAACCCCGTCGCCGACTCCGAGGTCAACGTAATCGGCACGATTCGCGTTCTGGAGTCGGCGCGCCGGCAAGGAGTGCGAAAGATCGTCGCATCGTCGTCAGCAGCGATCTATGGAGAGCTCACCAGGCTGCCAATCAAAGAAGACCATCCTGCGGAGCCTGACTCGCCGTACGGAGCCAGCAAGCTGGCCGCCGAAAAACTCTGCCTTTCCTATGCAAAGATCCATTCGATGGAGTGCGTGTGTCTCCGCTATTTCAACGTTTACGGCGTGAATCAGCGCTATGACGCGTACGGCAACGTCATTCCGATCTTTGCGCACCGCATTCTTGCCGGCCGTCCCGTCTTCATCTACGACGATGGCCAGCAGACGCGCGACTTCGTCAATGTCAACGACGTGGCACAAGCGAATTTCTCGGCTGCTCTGGCAAGTGTCTCGGGCGCGTTCAATATTGCCAGCGGATCCGCCGTCAAGATCAACGATCTTGCGCTGATGATGTTCCGTGCGGCAGATGTCAAGCCAGCCATCGAGTACATGCCGAAGCGACAGGGCGACGTTCGCCATAGTCTCGCCGATACCTCGGCTGCCTCGACAGCCTTTGGTTACGCGGCCACGCACTCGATCGCAGCAGGCCTGGATACGTACTTGTCGTGGGCACGGGAAGCCATTACACCCGCGTAAAGCCATGCCGAGGATCCTGGTGCTCTCGCTCGTGTTTCCGCCCGACAACGTGTCGACGGCCCATCTCATGGGCTGCCTCGCCGCCGACCTTCATCGCGCGGGCCACGACGTGAGCGTCATTACGACGACACCGCACTACAACCGGGACCAGGAGGCAGAGGCACAACAACCGCTCGAAAAACTCCTTCCCATGTTCCGGCGCAGCACCTTTCACGGAATTCCTGTTCTGCATGTGGCGATGCCACGCAAGACCGGGAGCATTGTGCGGCGGTTGGCAGCATGGTGCCTATTTCACGTTCTGAGCACCGTCGCTGCGCTCTGCATGCCGCGCCCCGATGTCATCCTATGTCCTTCCCCACCGCTGACGATCGGCATCAGCGCATGGGTGATCGCACTCTTACGTCGCTCACGCTTCATCTACAACGTTCAGGAAATGTACCCCGATATCGCGATCGACCTCGGCACGCTCCGTTCCGGGCTGTTGATCAAAGTGGCACGCCTGCTGGAGCACTTCGTCTATCGAACAGCATCCGCGGTGACTGTCATCGCGCCAGGTATGAGAAGTCGCCTGATCGAGCGGCGCGTATCTCCGGAGAAGGTTCACTTGATCGGGAACTTCGTCGAAACGGTGGCCCTCAAGCCCTCGATGAGGGACGAGAGCTTCATCGATGCGCATTCTCTTCACGGAAAATTCATCGTCAACTATTCCGGCAACATCGGACCCGCACAGGGATTCGCCACGCTCGTGCGTGTCGCGGAAGAACTCCGCGAAAACACCGCCGTGCACTTCGTGATCGTGGGGGCCGGGTCGTTCTTTGCCGCACTTCGAGACGACGTCCGGCGCCTTGCACTCTCAAACCTGACCATCGTCGATCATCAACCCTTCTCCCGAATGCCAATGATCTATGCGGCCGCGGATATTTGCCTAATCCTGCAGGCTGCATCGACCGCGGCCGATGGACTACCATCGAAAATCTACCGAATCATGGCCTGCGCACGACCAGTCATCGCATTAACCGACCCTGGATCAGACCTCGCAAACCTCATTGAGGACTCCCAATGCGGCATCTGCATCTCACCAGGCGACGCTACGAGCCTCGCACGGCTGCTGACAGAGGCAACGGGACGGCGCGCACAATGGGAGGCGATGGGCATGAGCGGTCACGAATATGTAGCGCAGCACGTCAGCCGTGAGCAAACATCATCGAAGTACGGCGACCTCATCCAGAGCCTCTGCGCGCTCAACGCTGCTCGAGCTCATTCCAATAACGAAGCGCGCGAGCCTCAGCATCCGGGCGTTTCACATCCGCAATCAGCCTGGACTTCAAGTCCTCATGAGGAAGGTCCAGCACGTAACTCAGATGGAACGTGCCGGCAATGAACAGGCTCACATACGCTGTATCCGGAGTGTTCGCTTCCAGTTGAGCGTCACCGAGTGACCGAAAGATTTCCGCGCGAGGCTCGAGGTAGATCGCTTCGCGGAACGACGCCTGCGCCTGCTCCGCGTAGCCGATTGTCTGGAGGCTGACTCCTTCCTGGAAGAGAAGGCCGACCGTTGGATAGCGATCGCGGTATGTGCGTATGAGACGGAGGTTCTCGCGCGCCACGATGACTGCTGCGTCATGAGTTGCGGGGGATGCGGTGAGCAACACAATTTCGTGTTCGGCCGCATTACAGCGATACGGAAGATAGACGAACTCGTACAAGCCGGCAACTGCCGCGCACAACACAATGACTACCTGGCCGCAGCGAATCGCACTACGCATTTCTGCTCCAGTTCATTACGAGAGCGGCGAGGTACAGAAACATCATGGTCGGCGCGGCCAGCTCGAGCGGAAATCCGACCATGCTCAGCAGGAAAAACGATACGGCTAATGGCGGTCCGCACAACCGCGCAAAGACACTTCGCTGATCAGTTCCTCGCGCACGATTCGAGCGCACAATCAGAATTGCTGGAGCGGCGATGAAAAGGAGGTAGCCGGGAACGCCGGCCACCGCCAGGGTCTGTAGATGATCATTGTGAGCTTCCGCAAAGTGCAGGTGCGCCGTGCCGCTTTCGCGCAGGCTTGGAAATCTCTGATGTGCGCGAATTGATTCAAAGAAATATTGCCGTGAATAGCAGCCGGGGCCAACGCCGAACACCGGGCGGGCAGTAAACATCTGCCACGCAACGACGGCAGGTGCAACTCGATTCGATGACAGTCCCTCCAGCGCCATGACGCGGTCACCATGAACCGCCCCCCTCGCATAGTCGCCATAACGAGACAACTTGTCGCGCATGCTCGGCATCGCGAGCCCGATACTGACCCCGAATACGGCGAGAGCCAGACCGATGCGTCCGAACCGTCGCCACGATTGCAACGCGGCCATCAATGCCAGCCCTGCGCAAGTGGCGACGAGCGCGCCGGCGGACTGAGCAACGGCGAGTCCTCCGAAGAGCAACGTGGTGCACGTGAGAGCCTGCCAGGAAACGCCTTTCGTGAACAGGATCGCTGCGGCAGTGAGAAGCGGCGCCACAAGGAAGGCCCCCAGGTCGTCCGGGTTCCCAACGAAGCCCACTGTAGACATATGGTCGCCGATTCCTCTCCACGCACGAGCTTCTTGAACTATCGCAACAGCGGCATTGATGACGCCAGCCCAAAGGACTGGATAGACAGATCTCAGGCTGTAGTCGGTTGCTGCTGCATACGTGATGATAAACACGACGGCTGTAGCGATTACCCATACAAGCGTTCGCCAGCTCAAGAGCGGAAGAATGGACTGGCTCGATGACAGAAGCGTCCACGCCACGATCAGCACCGGCAGTACAATTGCCGGGTCCTGTAGTGCCGCTCGAGCGCTCTCGATACTGGGAACAGAGAACAGTGAAGCAATTGTGAGCAGTATGATCGCTTCCGCGCGCACGGCCAGTTCCTTCGGAAGCCTGAATGCATCCTCAGTGGTCTTCAGGCAACACACACTGGTCACCAATAGGCCGCTCAGGAGCACAACACGAATCGCGTGATTAGCCATTGAGAACTCACCAGCTCGTCTCAATCATAAATTAAGACCAGCTTAGTGCACTACAGCTCTTAGTCGGCCTGATGGCTTACTGTAGTTCAAAGTCATTGTGAGCCTTCAACAGGAGAACTGAAGCCCGACGCGAGTTCGCACAGTCTTCCTGCTTTTTTGCGTTCGCGCTTCCATTGCGTGCTGAACCACCTGCGCGCTTCATTCTGGAGCGGATCGAGGTCCACAATCTCGCGCACGCCTCTCACGATGTCGTGAAAGCGGAATCACGATTACACGAGGGGAGTGCGTATACGGATGAAGAGCACGGCGATGCGAATCGGCGGGTCAAGCGGCTGCCCTTCGTTTCGACGCGTCGATCAGTCTTCCTAAAAGGGCGCGTACCCGATGCGTACGTCCTGGTCATTGCCGTCAATGAGGCGCAGCCGCTTTTCTTTCTCCTCGTGGACTTCAAGAATCCGGGCGGCGCGGTAACTCGGTACTCATTGTCTTCGGTCCCCCCAACCAGGCGCTGCACAATCAGAAGTGAAATCCATCGAGTGGACCCTTCTACGATGGCACCGCGCGACGAAGTCGGGTCGCGAGATTGAGCTGTTCCTCGCCTCTTGAGGTCCTCTGTAAGGTCTCGAGGTATATCAGCCTCGATTCTCCAGACGCGTTAGCCGGGCCGCCACAGTGACCTCATCCGAGAGACCGCAAATGCATCTTCCTTCCCCGCACCGTGTCAGTGCGCGCTGGAATCGTCTTCGCACTTCAGCGAGGAGCGTGTGGATTCCATTTGAATCGCTATCACGGGCACGTCGTGCCTCCCGAATAGGGGCCGATCGAATCCGATGACGTGCCCGGGCTGTTGCTCGCAACGAACCACGCCTGAGCCTGGGTGTCCGTACTACCTGTGTAGTTGAACAGCTTGAACACCGTGCCGCCGGGCGAATCGATGATCCCCGAGATCGCTGGGCCGGTGCCCTGATGTCCCGCGCCTGCGCTCGTGTACTGCAGCCAGTTGTTCACGCCGTTCGTAATGGTGTTCCTGTTTGCGGGCACGTTGTGGAGCGGGGACATATCTCCAATATTTGCGGCAAGACAGACGTTGTCGCCGACACTCGTGGCGATCTCCATCCCAATGGCATAGCTCGCACCCGGGTCAGGGTTGCTGAGGTTATTGCCCTGAATCGTCAGGATGCCATTGGAATTCGTCGTGGCCTGGCCGGCGGTGTAATAGATGCCGTACGCGTCGACGTGCTGAACGATGTTGTTGTTGACCGTCAACGTCGTGGTGCCCTGGCCGTAGCCGTTCAGGCTCATACCGAAGCAGCCGCCGCCACAGTTCGCCTTCAAGACCTGATTTCCGGTGACGATGCCGGTGAAGGTGCCGGCGCTCGCGCCGCTCGACTTTCCGATGGTTATGCCGTGCGAGCCGTTGGCTGCGCCTACCCAGTCGGTACTCACCTTGTTGGTGATGATGTTGTTCGTCACAGTAGCGGTCATATTGCTGGTGCCCGATCCCTGGAATAGCGTGCCGGTCGTGTGGAAGATCGTGCAGTTTGTCAGCGTGCCATTCATGGTCGAGGCACCGCTCGATCCAAACGCGACGCCGTTGCCCTTCAACTTCGTGAAATTGCACGTACCCGCGCCCGGTCCGACCAGAACAGTGATGTTCGCACTGCCGTATGCCTGGGCCTGGAAGCCGTCCGACGCATTCGGGTTCGCGATCGTCACGTTATCCACAGTGTTGTTCGTAAACGTGATGTTCGCGGTACCGGTGTTGTTCGTGATGAAGATCATGTGCCCCCAGTCGTCGTCGTGAATGTGGTTGCCGGTCATGTTGCATATGCCGCTGATGTTCTGCAGGCACAACGCCGACTGCTCCGCCCCAAGCACGGAGCCGACGTTCGTCACCTCGGAGTTCGTCAGGTTGAATCCTGCGACGCCGTTCGTGATGATCCCCATCTGCGAGCTGCCATCGACGAAAATCGTGTCCATCGTCGCGCCACCGGCAACCGTCTGCAGGAAGATCGGTCCATTGCAGCTCGTATCCGCAGCCGTCACAACGTCTCCGACACAGCCGCCGGCAACGGTCGTTGAGTTGCCTTTGAAGTACATGTTCTTCAACGTGATGTTGTTCGAACTGATGAACTCCATGCCGCGCGCCGACGACTTCTGAATCGTGCCACCAGTGCAGTCCGTACCGCTTATGTGTGTTGCGTCGCATAAGCCGCCAGTACCGTTGACGGTGAAGCTGCCCGTGAGACTCTGGACGTGAACGCCCGTCGTTGGTCCACTTGCCGCTGTGCCCGAGCTGAGCTTCGTGAACGTGAACGCGCCGCTACCCGTGGTGACGTTCACGGCCTGTCCGGTCGCGGTGGTCAACGTTCCGATCGTGAAGTTTGTCGCACCTGTATTCGATGTCACCAGGCCGCTGCCCGAGCCCGTCGAGTTGATCGTATTGATTGTGTTTGCGGAAGTCGACGTCGCGTTGGTCCAATTGACCGCCGTACCGTTCACGGTGTTGATTGTGTTCGACGCGCCCGTGATGTTGACCGTGCCGGCGGTCGTGTTGAAGCCTTTCGCCGCGCCGCTGGTGAAGATCGACAGCGTGCCGCTGAAGTTGATCGTAGACCCCGTATTCGACGCGAGCGTCACCGCCTGGGACGCCATGTTCGAAACGTTCGTGCCGAGGTTCTGCGTGCCGGAGAATGTGACCGAGCCGCCGCTACCGTTCTGCACGCGCAGGCCGAGACCCGCCGCGGCGCTTGCGCCACCGAGTGTGCCAGAGAATGTGAGTGCCCCATTCGTGATGCCCGTTGTCGGCCCGACATCCACGAGGTACTGGTTCGTGTTGGTGACCGTGCCGCCATAGCTGAATGTCGGTGCATTCGCACCATTCACGAGGACCTCGGAACCGGTACTGCCTGCGAGCGAGCCTCCCGTGATCGTGAACGTGCCTCCGCTGACGTTTGACAGGACGATTCCGTTGGCTCCTCCCGTGGAGTTCACCGTTGCAAGCGTCGAATTGCCGAGCGCGATGCCGCTGAGATTCAGCGCCGTGCTGCCGGCGTCGATGCTGCTTGCACCACCCGTCGCAGTAATCGTCAGCGTACCGCCTCCCGACATCGTCAAGCCGGTGCCGGTGTGGCCACTACCGTTCGCCTGCAGCACGAGGTGATTAAGGGTGAACGTGCCCGCGGTGTTCGTGCCGCCGATTGCGAGCAGCGTGTTGTTGAAGCCGTTGTTGTTCGATGTCAGATTGAGATTGCTGATCGTCAGCGAGCCGGTCATGTTGTTGATCCGGGAGATCACGCCCGTCGGGTTCCCGACGCTGCCACCGATCGTGGTGCCGCTGATGCTCAGGTTGCCGTTGTACGTACCCGCCACCGAATTGACGTCGATCAGCATGCCCCCGCCGCCTGCAGGCGTCATGTTGCCGGCGTATGTGATGTTCGCCGACGTGTTCGTCGCCGTGCCGCCGATCTTGAACGACGGCGACGCATTCGTGATCGCGTAGCCCGAGCCGAACGAGATCGTTCCCGATTCGTTGAAGATCGTGATCCCCGCCCCGCTGCCGGCAAGCGTGCTTGTACCGCCGGTGAAGTTGTACGTGCCCGAGCTGCCGCTGATGCTGACGCCGGTCGAGGTTGTACTCGTCGTCACGTTGGCGCTGAAGTTGATCGTGTTCGAGTTGCTGCCGGAGATGTTGACGACGTCCGCTCCGTTGGCCTGATTGATCGTGCCTCCCCAATTGATGGTTCCGCCACTTCCACCCACGACTTTGTATGTCGCGCCCGAGGCACCCGTGAGCGCTCCGCCGGTCGTTCCCCACGATCCTGTGACCGCATTGAGACTCACGCCGTTCGTGCCGCTGGTCGAGCTGACGTTGTTGAACGTGCCAGTCACCGCACCCGTAGAGAAGTTGAGCCCCGTCGCGCCGGACACGTTCACCGTGCTGCCGCTCGCAACCGCGAGCGTTCCGAACGTCGAGCCGCTTATTGCAGTCGTGGAACCGGTGAACGTCAAAGTCTGAGCATTCGCTCCTAGCGTGATCGTCGATGTACCAAGGGTCGAGAGCGAGAGCCCGGTCGTTCCGCCGCTGATCGTGCCGCTCCTGATCGTGACACTGCCGTTCCCGAGCGACGTGAGCGAAACACCGGTCGTTGCACCCGTGGTGTTTACCGCGTTGAATGTGGCACCCGACGCGCCAACGATGACGCCATTGATGTTGATGCCGTTCCCGGCTGCGCCGGTCGTCACGTTCGCGGTGCCGGTAACGTTGAGTGTTCCGCCACCCGTGGCCGTGAAACCGGTACCGCTGCTGGTCGTGACTCCCAGCGATCCGCTGAATGAGATCGTCGCTCCAGTGTTGTTACTCAGACCGACCGCGGTGTTCGTCGTCGTGTTCAGCGTCTGAGTTCCGGAGAACGTAATCGTCCCGGCAGTGTTGTTTGCGACGACAATCCCCATCGCACTGCTCGTGATCGTGCCTGTGAACGTCGCTGTCGTGCCGCTCCAACCCGAGATATTCGCCACGACGGTCCCCGGCTGTGAATCGATCGACGCGTCGTTCGTAACATTGCAGGTACCGCCAGCCACAGAGAAGAGACCAGTCAGCGCAACGTTGCTGTGGATGTTGAACGTGCCCGTTGCGTTCTGCACGATCATGCTGCCGCTGTTGCCTGTAACGGTCGTGGCATCGACGGTACCGCTCGCCACGTTGAGAGCGGTAATGCCCCAACTCGTCGAGCCGCTGACCGTCACGCCGGAGATCGTATTGCCATTTGCCATGGTCACGCCGACTCCTGCGGCGTTGCCAATGACCGGCTTCGTTCCTGCGCCAACCAGCGTCTGGCTGTTGACCACGAGTGCTGCACCCTGACCGACGAGCTGCTCGTTGTCCAGCAACACGACACCGGCATTCTGATTCGTCGATGTGGTGTCGCCCGTAAAGACGTAAATGATGTCGCCGGTCTTGTCGAGCGTGGTACGCGAACCGTTCGTGAAACCTGAGAGGGAATTGAACGGCGATTGCGATTGGCCGTTGCCGTTCGACCCATTGTTCTTCACGTACCACACGCGACCTGCGAGAGTGAGGCTGACCGTGCCCGTGGCTGTCGTCGCGGTGCCCGTGCCTCCTGTATCGCTCGAGATCGTGTAAGTGAAGCTATCGCTGGTCAGTGGGACTACGCCCGGCTGAGCGGGCGGTGTGTACTTGAACGTGCCATCTGCTGCAATGGTGACGCTGCCGCTCTGGTTCGTGGAGAACGTGCCGCCAACGGCCGCAACACCGCCGCTCGGCAAATCGTTTGCGATGATTGATCCGGAAAGAGTCACGAACGGCGTGGCCGGACTCGTTGTCGTTCCGCCGGTCACAACGGCTTCCGTGTTGTTGACGAGGTTGCTGTAGGAATCGCCGCCCGTCGCCGGCTTGATCGCAATCGAGAACGGCGCGGAGCCCGTGCAGCTGCTCGCGGTATCCGTTGCGGTCACGGTGAACGCGAACGTGCCTGTCGCAGTCGGCGTGCCGCTGATCGCACCACCGCTGCTCAGACTGAGTCCTGTTGGCAGTGCGCCACCGGTCACCGCAAACGTATACGTGCCACCGCCACCCGTGGCGACGAAGCTCTGGCCTGCGTATGCGATGTTGTACGTGCCGCTGGGGAATGAACCGCCTCCACTGCGCGCCGGGGTGATCGTCGGACAGGTGATCGTCAGCGTGTAGCTCGACGTGCCAAAGCAACCGTTGCTGTCGGTCACCTTGACCGTGATCGGGAAGCTGCCCAGTTGCGACGTCGTGCCGGAGAGCACTCCATTGCCGGATCCGAGAGAAATGCCTGACGGAAGTGATCCCGTCTCGCTCCAAGTACCCGGTCCGAGCAGACCGCCCGAAGTGAAGGTCACGTTGAAGGAGGTACCGGCAGTGAAGCTGTTCTGTGCGGGGTTGGTGACCGTCACCGTGTTGCAGTTGATGGTCAGGATGTACGTCGCGCCTGTTCCCTGACATCCGTTTGCGTCGGTTGCCGTTACGGTGATTGGGAACGAGCCGACCTGATTCGTCATCCCCGAAAGGACCCCCGTCGATGTATCGAGCGTGATGCCGCCTGGTAGCGAGCCGCTCTCGCTCCACGTCATCGTGCCGACACCATTCGACTGCGTGAAGGCCTGGCTGAACGCCTGACCTGCCGTGCCGGTATTCACGCCCGGATTGTTGACGGTGATGACCTGACAACCGATTACCAGCGAATACGTAGCGCTGCTTCCGGCGCAACCATTGCCATCGGTGAACGTGACGATGATCGGGAACGGGCCCGACTGCGTCGGCGTGCCGGACAGGATCCCAGTACTGCCGGTGAGCGTTAGTCCGTTAGGAAGCGTGGATGAGGTCGAGAACGTGCCTCCGGCCAGGCCCCCACTCTGCGAGAACTGCTCGCTGAATGCGGTATTGACGGTGCCGCTCGTATTTACCGGATTCGTGACTGTGACGGTCTGGCAGTTGATCACCAGGTTGTACGTTGCTCCCGTTCCCGTGCAACCGTTGGCATCGGTGACCGTGACGACGATGGGGAAGGTGCCATGCTGCTGAGTCGTCCCGGAAAGAACGCCACCTGCCGAGAGACTGAAGCCGGTGGGGAGCGTGCTCGCCGTGGTAAACGCTGCGCTACCGTGCGCAGCACTCTGCGTAAAGGTCTGACTAAAGGCAGCGTTAGTCGTGCCGCTGCTCACCACGGGGTTGGTGACCGAGATGACCTGACAGTTGATCGTGAGGGTATAGGTCGAACCCGCACCGGTACAGCCGTTCGAGTCGGTGACGGTGACGACAATGGGGAATGTGCCCTTGACCGTGGGCGTACCGGAGAGTGTGCCGCTGCTGCTGAGTGTTAGACCCGCTGGCAGCGTGCTCGCGGTGGAGAACGTCGCAGCCCCGTGTGCTGCGCTCTGCGTGAACGTCTGGCTGAACGCGGCGTCGACCGTACCGGTGTTGACGCCCGGGTTCGTAACCGTGATCGTCTGGCAGTTGATTGTGAGTATGTAGCTCGACGTTCCGAAGCAGCCGTTCGTGTCGGTGACCTTGACCGTGATCGGGAAGACGCCGTTGACTGTTGGCGTGCCGGAGAGATTGCCTGTGCTGCTGTTGAGCGTTAGACCCGCGGGCAGCGCACCCGTCTCGCTCCAGGTGGCGGTACCGAGGATGCCGGAGGAGGTGAAGGTCTGACTGAAGGCGGCGTCGACGGTGCCGCTGTTGACGCCGGGGTTGGTGACGCTGACGGTCTGGCAACTGATCGTGAGCGAGTAGATGGAACCTGTTCCCTGGCAGCCGTTCTGGTCGGTGGCCGTGACCGTGATCGGGAAGGTGCCGGCCTGGTTCGTCGTGCCGGAGAGAACGCCGCTTGCCGTATTGAGCGTGATGCCAGTCGGGAGCGCCCCCGACTCACTCCAGGTGATCGTACCGACGCCGCCCGACTGCGTGAACGTCTGACTGAACGCTGCACCCGCGGTGCCGCTGTTCACACCCGGGTTGGTCACGTTGATCGTGGGGCAGGTGAGCGTCAGGGAGTAGCTGCTGTTCGTGCCGGTGCAGCCATTGCTGTCGGTGACGGTGACGGCGATGGGGAAGGTGCCGCCCTGTGTTGGGGTGCCGCTGAGCGTGCCGTCGGTCGCGAGCGTCAGACCCGTCGGCAGTGTGCTGGCCGTCGTGAACGCAGCCGTGCCGATGGCGCCTGTCTGCGTGAACTTGATGGAGATCGGAGTTCCTGCGGGTGAGCTCGTCAGCGCCGGGTTTATGACGAAGATCGTCTGGCAGTTGATGACGAGGTTATACGTCGCGCTCGTGCCGGTGCAGCCGTTACTGTCAGTGACCGTCACGACGACGGGGAACGAGCCGGCCTGCATCGGCGTACCGGAGAGGAGTCCGGATGTGGAGAGCGAGAGTCCTGTGGGCAGCGCACTCGCGGTGGTGAAGGTCGCGGTGCCATGCGCGCCGCTCTGCGTGAACTGCTCGCTGAAGGCCGCGCTCACAGTACCCGTCGTGTTTACCGGGTTCGTGATGGTGATCGTCTGGCAGTTGATGACGAGGTTGTAGGTCGCACCCAAACCGGTGCAGCCATTCGTGTCGGTCACGGTGACGACGATCGGGAACGAGCCGTTCACCGTCGGTGTGCCGCCGAGAACGCCGCTGCTGCTGAGTGTTAGACCGGCAGGCAGGGTGCTCGCCGTGGAGAACGTGGCGGTTCCATGTGCTCCGCCCTGGGTGAAGGTCTGGCTGAACGCTGCATCGACGGTTCCGGCCGTCGTTGCCGCGTTCGTGACCGAGATCGTCTGACAGTTGATCGTCAGCGTGTAGGTTGCGCCTGTGCCCGCGCAACCGTTGCTGTCGGTGACCATGACGACGATCGGGAACGAGCCGTTGACGGTGGGCGTGCCGCTGAGAACACCACTGGCCGAGAGCGAGAGTCCCGCAGGCAACGTGCTCGCAGTCGTGAAGGACGCGGTGCCGTGTGCGCCACTCTGCGTGAAAGTCTGGCTGAACGCTGCGTCCACGGTGCCCGTGTTCGCGCCTGGGTTCGTGACGGCGATCGTCTGGCAATTGATCGTCAGCGTATAGCTGGAGGTCGTGAAGCAGCCGTTCGCGTCGGTGACCTTCACCATGATCGGGAATGTTCCGTTGACCGTTGGCGTGCCGCCCAATACGCCACTGCTGCTGTTGAGCGTTAGCCCGGCGGGAAGCGCGCCGGTCTCGCTCCACGTTGCGGTGCCGAGGACGCCGGACTGTGTGAAGGTCTGGCTGAAGGCGGCATCGACGGTTCCGGTGTTGACTCCAGGATTCGTGATGCCGATGGTCTGGCAGTTGATCGTCAACGTGTAGCCCGACGACCCCGTGCAACCGTTCTGATCGGTTGCCGTGACGGTGATCGGGAACGAGCCTGCGACGCTCGTCGTACCGGAGAGAAGACCGTTGCTCGCGTTGAGCGCGATGCCGGCAGGCAGCGCACCCGTCTCACTCCAGGTGATCGTTCCGTTGCCGCCGCTGTTGGTGAAGCCCTGACTGAACGCTGCACCTGCGGTGCCGGTGTTCACTCCCGGGTTGTTGACGTTGATCAGCGGGCAGACGTTGAGCGAATACGTCGCGCCGGTTCCCGCGCAGCCATTGCCATCCGTGACGGTGACGACGATCGCGAATACGCCGCCGCTTCCGGTCGGGATGCCGCTGAGGGTGCCGCCCGGCGCGAGCGTGAGGCCTGTGGGCAACGGGCTCGGCGTCGTGAACGTTGCGCCGCCGATCGCGCCCGACTGCGTAAACGTCTGACTGAACGACGCATTCACAGTGGCCTGAGTGACGACGGGGTTCGTGACGCTGATCGTCTGGCAGGAGATCATCAGCGTATAGATCGCGCCGGTACCGAAGCATCCGTTGCTGTCGGTTACCTTCACCATGATCGGGAAGGAGCCAGTGACCAACGGCGTGCCGGAAAGGACGCCGCTGCTGCTCAGCGTCAAGCCGGCCGGCAGTGCGCTCGTGGTCGAGAAGACCGGAGTGCCGATCGCGCTCGACTGTGTGAATGCCTGACTGAACGCTGCACCCGCGGTTCCGCTGTTCGTCGCCGGGTTCGTGACCGTGATCGTCTGGCAGCCGACCGTGAGCGTGTAGTTCGCTGAGCCCGTACAGCTGTTCGTATCGGTGACGGTGACCACGATGGGGAAAGCACCCGTGACCGTGGGCGTGCCGGAGAGTGTGCCATTCGCCGCGAGTGAGAGGCCCGCCGGCACTCCGCTCGCCGTGGTGAAGGTTGCGCTGCCAACGGCGCCCGTCTGCGTGAAGGCCTGACTGAACACTGCACCCGCGGTCGCGCTGTTCGTCGCCGGAGCAGTCACTGCGATGACATTGCACACCGTCAATGTAAAGGTCTGGTTCGCCGTGCCGCCCGTGTTGGTGGCGGTCAGCGTGAGCGGGTAGACGCCACCCGAACCCGGAACGGCCGACCCGCCGAGCGTCGCCGTGCCATTGCCGTTATCGGTCAACGTGACGCCCGAAGGCAGCGAGCCGGTGAACGTGATCGCCGGATAGGGGAATCCGTTTGTCGTCACTGTAAACGGTGTCGACGTTCCCGCCGTCATGCGGGCGTTGTTCCCGCTCGTGAACGCAGGCGCGAGCGGGGCGATCGTCAGCGAAACTGCGACGCCGCTCGAATAGAGGACGCTGTCGAACGCGCGATACGTAAATGAGTCGGCAAGAGAGTTCGAGCCGTCGTGCGTGTAGGTGAAGCCGCCGGTGGGGGCGAGGCTCACCGTGCCATGTTGGGGAAAAGAAGCAATGACGGCCGTGATGCGATCGCCGTCAGGATCACTGTCGTTCGTCAGTACGCCCGGCGGCGGAACCGTCAGCGTGCCGCCATGCGCTACGTTGTAAGCGTCGGCAATAGCGATCGGCCTCTTATCAGGCGTGATATTGATCGTCGCCGTCGCTTCATTCGATGTCGCAGACCCGTTCGAGGCCTTGTACTTGAATGAATCGACCAACGCGCTCGAACCGTTGTTCGCATAGGTGAAGGCGCCGGTCGGGTCGAGGACGAGCGTTCCGTGCAGTGGGGCGACTGATGATGCAGCGCTCAGTTGGGCTCCGCTGGGATCGGTGTCGTTCGCGAGCACGCCGGGAGCGCTCACGTTGAGAGTCTTGCCCTGACGTACCGTGTAAGTCTCGTCGTTGGCGACCGGTGCGCTGGAGACATCGAAGCGGAACCAGAGCGTCGTCGTATCGGCGAACAGATATACGCCGGGCAAAAAGGGAGCGATGTTGCCCCAGTCCTTGACTTCGCCATCGAGCGTGATGAGCTGAGGCTCGGCGCCGGGCTCCGAGGCGTGCCGCCGCGGATAATTGAGCGATGGGGGCCAGAGCTGCGGGACGCCGGAGTTGATCGCGATCCGCATCTGCGGAGCGGCGCTGAGGACTTCAAAGGGGATGTAGGACTCAACGATCGAATCGGTCGCCGGCCACGACGTGCCGAAGGGAATGGCTGCGCCGAAGGTTCCTCCACTGCACACCTGCCGTGCCGCCGTTGTCGTCCCGTTCGCAACCGTCGTGATCAGGACTTGATCGACGCCTGCAAATGAACCGACCGTGCATCCTGTCGAGCCATTATTGTCCGAATCAAATAAGACCCGGAGCTCGCCGGTCGAGGCAGACAACGTGGCAGAAAAGACGCACGACAACAGGGCCAGGCGGAAGGCGCGCATGGCGCCAAAGCTAAGAGAAACGTGAACTTACGCACGATTAAGCGACGTATTACCATCCCCCCCAGGAATTCTCGCGGATTCTTGCGTGCGATGATCGCGGATACGAAACACAAGGCAGTTTCCGTGGACCGGCGAGAAGGTTTACCACGCTCGAATGCTCGCTAAGATTTCGCGGGCCGCAGTGTCATCTGGATGGCTTTTCAACCATCTGTCCAAATGCGCTTCGGCGTCGCGGCGAGCACCTTCACGCGCGTACAGGAGCCCGATGCCGAATTCATTGTCCGGCAATTGCGCGACATCCTTTTGGATTTCTGCCAGCGACTTCGAATCGAGGATCCGAAACATTGGAGGCAAGGCGGGAGGCGACGGAATGCCCCGATGGTCGCTCACGGTCTCGAGCTGCCACTTGCACGTTTCCGACCTTGGAAGCGGACGTTCGGGAATCCATGAACTGCCGGTGATCTCCCCGCTCCGCTCAACGACCACTCCATTGCATGCAACTGTCACAACGTATCGCTCCCCTCTCGACGCCGACCATCGGAATTCTGGTTTGTCATCTGTAACGATCTCGGCCTCGGGCGACATTCGTAAATCGCGAGCCGAGAGCGGCCGCTCGTTCTCTCCAACATCCCGTAGAACGTCCATTTCCGACCGCAGTCGCACGATTTCGGACGGCGGATCGATCTTCCGCGCCCCGCGCGCCGCCGCAAACATTGCCGCCCACCGCGTCGACGACTCATTCGGCGCTGACTGATTGGTTGTCGTGCCCGCCCGGTGCGGACTTGTCGGAACAATTGATTGAGAAGATCGATCGTCACGCCATCGCGTGCCGGCCACCCACACGACCATCACGACAACCACTGCCGTCGCAAGCCCACGAGCAAACCTCTCGCGCGGCTTGTTGCCGACAATGAACATCATGCTCCTCGCAGCGAGTGCCGGGAGCGCGTGGCGTCGCGGCGATCGAGTAAGGTCCGAGACGTCCTCTCGGCATTGGGGGCACCACTCGAGATGTGAAGCGATGTCGCGCCGGCGCGCCCGGAATAAGAAACTGCTCGCCCAGGAGAACAGTTCATCGATGTCGGGATGCTCCACATCCGTCACTTCGTCGCGGATCGACAACACAGCGGATCGGACGATCTGCGCATCCAAAGCGTTAGCCCTGCACGCCGGACACACTTTCAGATGAGCGATCAGTGCTCGGACTTCATCGGCAGTCATGGTGCGATGAGCAAAGGCCTCGATCTCTTCAGGAGTGACATGAGCATTCATAGTGGCCAACGCTCCTTCCTTTGCATCCGCCGGCTGAGCCGCTCGCGAGCCGACTTCCGAAGGTTGATCACCTGCTGACGTGTGACTCCCAGCTTTCCGGCGATTGCCAGGTCGTCCATCGGGAGGTCGTTCCAGATCGCGGTCAGCTCGTCGGGCGACATTTCCAGGCAGGCGGCGATCTCCGCGAACGTCGCTGTTCCGACGAGCACGAAGAGAGCGACGGCACTCACCGATTGCGGGTCCCGAAGATTCGAAAGCAGCGCGACGCGCTGCCGCGACGGAAGTGCGCAGATCTCTTTCCAGAGGTTCGCCAGAAACTCTCGCATCTCCAGCTCGCTGTGTGGTGACGACGATGAAACCTGCTCGTCCAGGCAGGCCGCCGGTTCATCGACGACTCCCCAAAGCTCGGCGAAGAAGCCGATCAGGTCATCCAGTATTACGGGCCGGCCAACTCTAGTCATCACGGCTTCAATGGCGCGCGGTAGATCATTGCGATCCAGCATCTCAGTCGTCGCTTGCTGTTTTGAGATCGAGAGATGACGTACAGGCTCCGCGCGACCCGGCCACCGCCGAAGTCCGCCCACCGTGACACCGTCGATCAGCCACGTCTCGAAACGTCCGTCGTTGAGCAGCGTATAGCGCAAGCGATTCTTGAGGCGCGTGCGTAGTGGGTACTCTTTCCGCAGCTGATCGTAGACGGCATTGTTTGTGACACGGATGACGAAATCGTGCAGATTGTGAATGGCATCAGCGCGAAGAAAACGAATGCGGTGCAGTCGGCGGACCAGACGAAGCGAAACGGTCGACGCGACGTCATCCACCGTGTCCGCAGCAAACCATCGACCGCGCGAGAGCACTTCGTCAATGATTGGCTTTGCCTCGAGCAGAAGGACAGCTTCGATTGCACGCTGATAATCGGGTTCTGTCTCGGCGTCCAGCAGAGGGTGGAGAATAGGATCGTTCGCAGCCCGAATCTGTTGTCGTTCGCGATTGTTCAACTGCGAAACTGTGACATAGGCAGACGAAGACGCATAGAAATGATCAATATTAGTGGATGCCTGCGCGCGCTGATCATGCACACTCATCCGCTGGGTCTCAATTACGAGGAGAAAGCCTGACGAAATCCGGCAATCAGCGTGAGCACGCCGATTATGACGACAATCAAGACAGTCCCCTGGTGACCCGCAAGTTTGTAGAGAGTCGCAACGATCCAGTTGACGCTCACGGATTCCCGAGTTCCGGATTCGAGCTCCGAGAAGACGCCGTGAAGATAGTTCGCGGCGAAAAGCAGGACTCCTCCCGCCAGGACCTTACCGAGGGCGGTTTCACCGAACTTCGTCTTGTTTGTCGCCACAATGTTCTCCCTTGCTTGCCCGAAAGATCCAACCGTCCCAGGGTTGCACAACAGGGTAAGGGGCACTCGCACCATCGGACAGCTACGGCAGAAAGACGTCGTTATTACTGGCTTTCTCATCGAGATGGCCGATCACTCTCCTCGTCACGACAGGCACTTGACCGCCGATCACAGCGACACGATGGATCGGAAGTGAGCGATGCCGAGCATTCTTTGGTAAGAAGAGATCGAACAGAACGCCGACCACGCGCTGCTGACCAGTATCATCGTTTACGTGCACGCAATCCTGCTGCTCATAGCTGCGCTCCACGGATCGGTCCCTCGAGCGAATGACGAGATCGTTGCAACGTTCCTTGCCGCAATAGCCAATGACGACATCGGCATACTCGAGCGGCTGACGGCGAACAGGCGCGATCTGTACGGCGAGCAGTTCCGCAGTCTGCGCGAGGTCTTTCGACGTGATGAATGTATCGACGTGGAATCATCGACCATCGTCCGCGAAGAACCCGACATCATTACGATCGATCTCGATGCTCGAGCCCTGTTGCGCGGCGAACGGCAGGAGCTTCGAGCACTGCCCACTCGCTGGTATCTGCAGACCGTATCTACGCCACATGGCATGCGGGTGCAGCGAATCGATGACGAGACCACACGGCGCACGGAGCGCCTGCTCGTGGCGCAGACAGACGGCGAGCGAACGGAGGTCCTCGAGATTCCTTCTGCGGATCGGCGTGCGATCGGCCGCGATCTCATCGACAGGCTGATGGACGACATCGGCGGCGATGCGATCCATGCGGCGCAATCACTGGCGGATGCCGCAGATCGCGATCGCGATGACGTGTTGAAAGCGAGCGCACTCAGTGCAGCGGCGTTCATCGAGTCTGTGAATCAGAATCAGGCTGCCGCGATGCAGCGCTCCGCGGAAGCACGCGCGGCTGCTGCAGCGAGCGGTTCTTACGACGCGATCGCTTGGACCGAGCAGGTGTCTGCACTGCTGGAAGACGACGCAGCCAGAGCGAGCATCCACGCCGAGATTGCCGCGGAGACCGAACCGTTCCTGGATGATCCTGCACCAGCGCTCGCGGCTCTCTACAGATTGCACCGAGCTCAACTCGAACAATTTCGCCTCGGGCCGTCCCGCGATGCATTGACGCGAATGGAGCGTCTGGCCGAGCGTCACGGAGATCGCGAGGCAGCCGCCTGGGCAATCTATGGGAAATCGGTGCTGGCCGCGACGACCTCGGAAAACGAGATCGCAACCCGACTCGCAGAATCTGCGGCAGCGACCGGAAGGCTGCTCCGTGCAGGGCGTCTGGAATCGACAGCCGAGTCGCTCATCGGAAAAGTCGCGACCGATCCGCGGCAGAAGATCGCTCACCTCAGGCGCGCATTCGACCTCGCGCCTCCGTCCGCTCTGAGCCTTCGCACCGGAGTGGAGTACATGTTGAGCGAAGCGTTCGTCGAGCAGAACCGGCTTCGTGAAGCGGACGAGGTGCTCTCTTCCGTATTGCCGATGGTGCTCGCCCACCCGCAGATGCAGCGGGCGGCGAACATTCTCTACTCCGCGCAATATCTCCGGTATCGCCAGGGTCGATTCGACGAGTCGAAGAAGATTGCGGAGATTGCGATCGCTGAGCCCTCCATCAATCAGTCGATGTGGTTGCTCTGGGCGATCAAGAGTCTCCTGGGCCGCACGATGCTCGAATGCGGCGACGTCGATGGGGCGATCGACTCGCTGCGTGCAGCCGTCGATCTCATCGAGGCACGGCGCGCGATGACGCATTCGAGCCCCGTTTCACGCGTCCGTTTTCTCGCGTCGCTGTATGGCGAGCCATATCGTGCGTTGATCGCAGCGCTGCTTCGAGCGCAGCGTGTGGAAGAGGCACTCGACGTCGTCGAGCGCGTGAAAGCCCGCGTTCTTCAGGAGACGGTAAGCGGAAACACGGACGCGCCGCTCCTCACGACGGCGGAAGAAAGCCGAAGGCAACACCTCACGGAAAGGGTCGTGCTGCTGAATCGGCGCTCGATGCTGGAGGGCGGAAGGAGCGACATCCGCCGTGACCTGCAACAAGCGCGTGATGAGCTCGATACATTCAATCTCGACATCTCGCTGAGTCACCCTCAGGACGCCGTGATGTTTGCCCCGCGGCCATTCAACCTGTCGGCGATCCACGCGGCGACGATCGTCGAATACGCGCTCGACACGGAAGGGATCGCAGTCTTCGTCATTCGAAACGGCCGGGCGACGGCACGGCGACTGCCCGCCGCTCCGGATCGAATCCGTGAAGCGGTGAACGATCTTCGCAACCGCGCGTCATCAGGCAACCTCAATTACGAGTCGCAGGCTCGCGCACTCTACCGGCAGCTCGTCGCGCCACTCGCCGATCTTCTTCCGAATCGCGGGCAGATCGTGCTCATCCCGGACGACTTCCTCTGGAACGTGCCATTCGCGATGCTCGAAGACTCCCGCGGGCGTTTGCTGGTGGAGCGCTTCACACTCTCCTCCGCTCCATCGATCACGATGCTGCAGGCCGGGAACTCCAGACAGGCGCACCGGCCGCAGAATGAGTTGCTTGCCATCGGGAATCCGGAGCTTGCGAGAGGTACGTCACTGACGCGCGATCCTGAAGCCAGTCGTGAGCTCTCAGCGATCCATGCGCTTTACCCGACAGAACGGTCGGTGTTGCTCACGGGCTCCCGGGCGCGCGAGACGACGTTCAAGAAGATGGCTTCGGACTTTCGGATCATCCATGTCGCGACGCACGCGACCGTCGACGACACCTCTCCTCTTTACTCAGCCGTCGTGCTCGGAGCCGGAAAAAATGGTGAAGATGACGGACTGCTCGAGACCCGTGAAGTGAAAGACCTCCGCCTGAATGCCGATCTCGTCGTTCTCTCCGCGTGCGATACCGCACGAGGATCAGTGTATCGCGGGGAGGGAGTCATCGGATTGTCGTGGGCGTTCCTCATGTCGGGCGCCCGCTCGACCGTCGTGAGTCAGTGGCGCGCCGCGTCCAAAGCGACGTCGCTGTTCATGCAGCGATTTCATCGGCGCCTGCGCACGGGCGACACTCCGGCGAATGCGTTGCGCGCAGCGCAACTTGCTCTTCGGCGAGATTCTCGCTTCAGTCACCCATTCTTCTGGGCATCATTCGTCGTTGTGACTTCGGCTGAACCCTAATAAATGTTGTCGCCTTCTGCCGACGATATTGATAGGGACTGGATCTGTCTGCTCAGCTTTTCCCTTCAGGCCAATTCCCGAGACTTTTTCTTCCGTCGGGCGGTCTCATGCCGATTCGTGTACTTGATATGTACTCAGAAAACCAATATTGAGTTCATCAGGGCCGCGCAAGCGGCCCTTTTTTGTTGGCTCGATTCGCTCTCACTGTCAGGCGTGCGTTGCAGGCGGTCGCATTCGCCGGCCAATGTAATCGCCAGGTAAGTGTTGAATGACTCGGTACCGGCCCAACGGTATGACCGGCAGAATGACGCAGAAAAACTTCGTCTTGATCGCAGATCCGCACGTCGTGCATGCGGAGCTCCACCCGATGAAACGGGTGCCGATGAAGTGGATCGTAAAAACGTTGCCGGGTGATTCACTCGTCGTCTCCTGCCAGCATGGAAGGCAGAAGCCTACGTTCGCAATCCACTCCTGCGGATATCGATCCCAGTAATCCCGGGTTGACAGGATCGGCAACCGGCGGCGCGAGAGCTCATCTTTCGCTATTTGAATGACCTCGGGAATGTACTCCTCCGGCTGTAAAACGACGATGGCGAGAACATCGGCATCATCCTTCTCGCGAATGCGCTTCTCGTGCTCCTGCCGTTCTTCGGGCAACATGTCGAGCCGCCGTTACACCAATAAAGTATCACCGCGCGGGTTGCGTCTGCAGGCGCCGCGCGTAGAGACGCGCCTCTCCCTCGCTTGCGATCACGTCGTATCCATCGAAAGTTCGCTGGACCTTCCATGTATAGATGTAGTCCGGCGCGTAGGCCGGCACGTTGACCGTCGCGGTCTCAACCTCGAGCGAGTAGACCGGTGGCCGGCGCACTTCCGGGCGAAAGACGACTGGAAAGAACGTCAATGACGCTTCGTAATTACCCAGATCGACGAGGCGATGGCGTTCTGCAGCATAGGAGACCGCGTGTAAAAGAAGAGGCAGCGACGAATTCGGGGTTGCGGCGTCGCCGATCAAGGCGACGACGGTCCGGCCGGGCTGCACGGCCTCGATCGGTGACAGCATGCGCAACATCGCCTTCTCGTTCCTCTTCCAGCATTTCTGGATGTAGAAGACGTTCCCCGCGGCAACGAGTGCAAGAGCAAGTACGAGCGGCGTCCGCAACAAGCGCGGCGAGAGCCAGGGCAGCACGAGCACAAACGGGAAGATGAGCAGCCGCGCCTTGAGCACCGGCCCTTCCTGCTCACTGACCGGGGCGCCGAGGTACATCGCAACCGCGACGAGAGTGAGGATCGCGAACGGCGCGCGCGCCTTCCAGCCATCCACTGCAATCGTGGCGACGATCAACACTGCGTAAATCACTCCCAGCACCGTACCGAACACGATCTGCCGCGGCTCGGAGGTGAACGCCAGCATGACCCGCAGCAGCGGCTGCAGGAGCAGAGCGCCTTTCCAGGTCCACGTTCCTCCCGGCCGTTCCGGCTCCAGCAGGAAGAAGCCGATGATCAGCGCGGGGACGATCAACGGCGTCAATCGTCTCCAGTTGCGATCCGTCATCAGCCACAAGACTCCGATGAACACGACAGCGGCCGCGGCGGGTACCGGATGGGACAACGCGGCGAAGAACATCCAGGCAGATGAGATCCAGATTCGCTCGCTGCGCCACCACGACGCGATCGCGAGCAGGCAGAGCGAAAGGCCGAGCGAATAGTTGTAGAAACCCATCTGGAGAAGGAGGTGATAGGCGAGCGGCATGGCGAGAAAAGCCCACCCGCCGCCGAGGCGCCAGCAGCCGGCGAGAAACAGCAGCACGATGACGCTGACCAGGACTTTTTCGCTCGAGTACATCAATACGAGATGTCCGAGCCAGTTCGGATTGAGATGCCGGTTCACGGCGAAGACGCGCGTGAACTCGGGCGTCCCCTTCGCGAGCTCGCGCAGCACCATCGCGTTGTAAACATGCGAGGGCCCATCCTCGGTCGGGATGAGCGGCGCACGCACCACTGGCAACAAGTGCAGCAGTGCGACGCCGGCGAAGAGTGCAAAGATCCGCCGGTCTCTGGGAATCACGCGCGAAGGATAGCGCTGAAGTGTGAGCGCAAAAGCGTTGGCGAACCCGGAGCTTCCTATCTCCTGATCCCGTAGGCCTGCAGCTTCTTGTGCAGGTTGCTGCGCTCGACGCCCAGCGCTTTCGCCGTCCTGCTCACATTCCCGCCGAATTCGCGCAGGCGGTCGAGGATGTACTGCTTCTCGAACTCGTCCCTCGCCTGCTTGAGTGTGAGGTCGCGGGCGATCTCGGTAGGGACCGCGCTTCGCGTGCCGAGGTGAATGTCTTCGGCGTCGATCGTGTCGCCAGGAACGAGGATCGCGAGACGCTCGATCACATTGCGCAGCTCGCGCACATTGCCGGGCCACTGATACGACTTCAGCTTCGCACCACCGGCGGCAGAGAGCCTCTTCCGCGCCGAGCCTGTCTCCGCGGCGAAGCGTCGTAGAAAATATTCGGCGAGCACGATCACGTCATTGCCGCGCGCACGCAGCGGCGGCACCTCGATCGGGATGACGTTCAATCGATAGTAAAGATCACTGCGGAAGTTTCCGGCCTCGATCTCCGACTCGAGATCCTTGTTCGTCGCGGCGATCACGCGGACATCGACGCGAATCGTCTGCTGCCCGCCGACGCGTTGAAACGTCTGCTCCTGCAGCACGCGCAGCACTTTCGCCTGCGTCTTGAGACTCATGTCGCCGATCTCGTCGAGGAACAGCGTTCCTCCATCAGCCAGCTCGAACTTCCCTTTGCGTTCGTCGATCGCGCCGGTGAACGCGCCCTTGCGATGACCGAACAACTCCGACTCGATCAACTCTTCGGGAATCGCCGCGCAGTTCACATCGACGAAGGCCTGCTCGGCGCGATGCGATAACCGATGCAGCGTCCGCGCGACGATCTCCTTGCCGCTGCCGTTCTCGCCGGTGATGAGCACGCGGCTGTTCGACGGCGCTGCGCTGCGAATCTGCTGATCGAGCTTCTTGATCGGTTCGCTCTCGCCGATCAGCAGCTCTTCCAGCGACACCTGCTCGCGCCGCAGGTCGCGCACCTGCTCGCGCAGCTTGCGATCGTTCAGCGCATGATTGACGGTGAGCAGCACGCGTTCGAGCGACAACGGCTTCTCGAGAAAGTCGTACGCGCCGAGCCGCGTGGCCTTCACCGCAGCATCAACGTTCCCGTGTCCGGAGATCACGATCACAGGCGGTGCCGCGTTCGATCCCTTCAATCGTTCGAGAACGTTCAGGCCATCGATACCCGGCAGCCAGAGATCGAGAATCGCGAGATCGAATTCGCCCAGCGCGATCTGCGCGATCGCCTCTTCGCCCGACTCGCACACGGTCGTCTTGTGACCCTCGTCTTCGAGGATCTGCGAAAGCGTCGTCCGGATGGACGGCTCGTCGTCGGTGATGAGGATTTTCGCCATTACGCTGGTAACTCGATCTCGAACCTCGTTCCCTGCGGATGATTGTCGTGAACGTGAATCTGTCCATCGTGATCGCGCACGATGCGATGCACGATCGCGAGCCCGAGTCCCGTTCCTCGCCGCTTCGTCGAGAAGTACGGCAGGAACAACTTGTCCTTGTCTTCGTCCGGCACGCCGCGTCCCGGGTCGGCGACTTCGATCACGACGCGATGCGGCGCGCGCCGCGCCGACACGCGAATCTCGCCGGACTCCGTCGCCTCGACCGCATTCTTCAACAGATTGCCCACTGCGCGGCGGATCTGCTCCGGGTCGATGAGCAGTTCGAGATCCTCTTCGACATTCACGCTCACCGTCACGCCCGGCTTCACGTCGCGATAGAGGCTCGCTGCCTGTTGCAGGATCTCCGCGAGCTGCGCATGACGCAGATGCACGGCCGGCATGCGTGCAAAGCGCGAGAACTCATCCACCATCCGCTTGAGCTGACTCACCTCGGTCACGATGGTGCGGCATCCTTCTTCGATCGCCGGCTCGTTCGTTCCGAACTTCCTCGCCATCCGCTCGGCCGACAATTGAATCGGCGTGAGCGGATTCTTGATCTCGTGTGCGATCCGCCGCGCAGCCTCGTTCCACGCGGCGAGCTTCTGTGCCTGCACGAGCTGTGTCGAGTCTTCGATCGCAAGCACCCAACCCTTTTCCGTGCCGCCAAGCCGTGCCGCCGACAGTTCGAGATAACGGAGCTCTCCTCCGCAGATCAGCGTGACCTCGCGTGCGCGGGACTTGCGGCGCGTGAGCTCGCCCACGGCATCGGCCATCGGTGCGAGATCGCCATGAAACACATCCGGAATGCGCGCGCGCGGTGGCGGCGCTTCGAGTTGCAGCATCTGCAAGGCCGCGCGATTCACGCTGAGGATCTCGAGATCATCGCTGAACGCGATGATGCCCGTCGAGACGGAGTCGAGCACGGTGAAGAGATAGGCGCGCTCGGTATCGAGGCGGCGATTCGTATCGGTGAGCGCGAGCCGCTGCTGTGCGAGCTGGCCCGACATATCGTTGAACGAATCAATCAGCTTTCCGACTTCGTCGGTCGCGACGAGATCGACACGATGTCCGTACCCGCCCTCCGCCAGTTTGTCCGTGGCCTCTGCCAGCGCCTTGATGGGAACCGTGATACGCCGCGACGCATACATCGAGGTCCAGAGCGTGCCGAACAGAATCGCCAGCGTGACCGCGAGGATGAGCATCGTCTGCGATGCCTTCAACGTCGGCCTCTCCGCGTCGAGTTGCTGGAACTTCTTGTGCGCGACGATCGCCTCGTCGATCATACGATTCGTCGCCTGCGGGATGAACACGCCGGAGACTGCGATGTAGGGGCCGTTGCCGACGCGCTGCGCGACTCGGATCCATTTTCCGCTCGAGCCGACGTCGATCTTCGTCACGCTCCCCTTTGCCTGCACTTCATCGAAGAAACGTGCAGAGGGTTCCGGCACTTCGAAGAGCGGTGCCCGCGGATCGGCAAGCATCTTCACGAGTGACGAGCCGCGATAGAGCGCGGCGAAGTCGACATCGTGAAACTGCTGCACGCGGCGCAGCACAGAGTCCATCTGTGCCGCGTCGACGACGGCGGGCGTTGCGGCGACCTCGCGCGCGGCCCCCGAGGCAATTTTCGCCGCCTGATCCTGCGACAACTGCGCGATCGCCTCTGCGTTCTGCAGGATCGTCCGCACGGGTGTGTTGAACCAGCGATCGATCGACATGCGCAGAAAATCCGTCGCGACGAGAAAGAGCAGAATCACCGGAACGAGCGAGCTGAGAACGTACGTCAGCACGAGCTTCGTACGAAAGCGCGAGCCGATGATTCCGCGCTGCCGCTCGAGCACGAGCTTCACGATGCCGCGCAGGATCACAAAGAGGATGCCGAGAAAGAGCAGGACGTTGATGTTCCAGAGAACGAATAGCAGCACCTGGCTCGACAACGCCTCGGGCGACAGCTCCTTCGCACGCTCGATCACGTAATAGATGAGGCTCGTGCCGGTCAGCACGAGGAGCGGCGCGGTGATGATGAAGCGCGGATCCTTGCGATACCGCAGCAGCAGTTCGCGAAATTTCGTCACGGCTTGGGCTCCAGCGACGTGACGCGCATCTCCTTCCAGCGCGTGGAGACTTCCCACGGGATGAAGTAGAGAAGCCAGCCCCGCATGAGATCTGCCTTCGCACGAACCTTGACCTTGTACGGACGGCGCTTGCCGATGTCGAAGAGATTCGGCTCATCGATTACCGTCATCGCTTTTTCCAGCGCGGCCAGCTCGGTGAACGTTTGCGACTTCACGAGCTTGCGGTCGCGGCGATACGTCAGCAGGTACTCGCGCGTGACGGAGTTGAACTGCGCCGCGACCTCGATGCGCGTCCGCCCGATGCCCTCGTCGAGCCAGTACGGACGGTCGCGATAGATCTCGATGACGTAGGTGATCGTCGTCGACGCTCCGCTTTCGATCTGATCGACGCGCCGCTTGTCGAATGCGGTGCTGAGGTCGAAGTGGACGGAGACACTCCCCGCGTTCGCAATCGCGGTGAGATTCTCGATCTTCGGATCACCTGCACCCAGTGCAGGGAACCTGAGAACGAGAAGAGTGCAAAGGAGAGCGAGTCGCCTCACGGTGTGGCGTTTTTACCACAGCCGGAGGATTTACGCCTGGGCGTATCCGGCGACGCGGTTCGGTGCCAGCTCTTCGTCCTGCTCGGCGGCTGCCTTGAGAATCTGCTCGACGAAGCGCGAGTGCATCGCGTGACCGGCTTTCGATGCGGTGATCTCGCCAACGATCGGACGGCCAACGAGAGCGAGGTCGCCGAGGAGGTCGAGGATCTTGTGGCGAACGAACTCATCGCGGAAGCGAAGCTCGCCATTCACGACACCCTGATCATCGAGGACGATGCAATTCTCGACGGAGCCGCCGCGCGCGAGACCTGCAGCGCGAAGCTTCTCGACATCGCGCATGAAGCCGAACGTGCGCGCCGGTGCGATCTTCTTGAGGAAGCTGTCGTGATTGAAGTCGAACTGCATCGACTGACGGCCGATCGAAGGATGGTTGAAGTCGATCTTGTATTTGAGAATCAGGCGATTTGCAGGGGTAATTCGAATGGTTTTCTCACCGTCGACGATCTCGATCGGCTTCTTGATCTTGAGGACCGGGATCTCGGAACCGAGAGTGCGAACGCCCGCGGCGTCGATCAGATGCATGAACGGAAGGGAGCTGCCGTCGACGATGGGAACTTCAGGACCGTCGATCTTGATGTCGATGTCGGTGATGCCGCACGCCATGATCGCGGAGAGAAGATGTTCGACGGTACCGACTGCGACGTCGTCCTTGCCGACGGTCGTGGCGTAATCGAGAGCGGTGGTCGAAGCCTGAAGTGCGGGAATGCGAAGACCGGCAAGATCGGCACGGACGAAAGTGATCCCGCTTCCAGCAGGAGCGGGGTGCAGCGCGACTTTCGTATAGATACCGGAGTGAAGTCCGATACCCGTGATGCTGACGGTTGTGTTGATGGTTTTGCGCTGAACGTACATGACTGGCAGCTTGCTAGAGCGAGGCGGGTGCCAGTGGGGGCGAAATCGGGCAACGCGTTTTAGATCAATACGTTGACTTGTTTTAGGCGATTTAGTCGCGAGAAAAAGTGTGGTGCTGAGAAACCGCCAGTGTGTCGGAAATACCACAGGTGAGCGGCGTCTATCTCGCCAGTTTCTTCGCGACGGCCAATTCGCGATCGGCTTCGCGGCGCTTCTCGGTCTCACGCTTATCGAACAACTTTTTCCCACGCACGACTGCGATCTCCGCCTTCACGAGTCCGCCTTTGAAATAGAGCCGCAACGGAACGACCGTCAGCCCTTTCTCGACGATCTGTCCCATCAGCTTCTCGATCTCCCGCTTGTGCAGCAGCAGCTTGCGCGTCCTCTCCGGCTCGTGGTTCTCGCGATTCCCGTGCGAATACGGTGAGATGTGCGTGCCCTGAAGAAACGCTTCGCCGCTTTTCACTTCGACGTAGCTGTCCTTGAAGTTCACGCGCCCGTCGCGCAGCGATTTCACTTCCGTTCCTGTCAGGGCGATGCCCGCCTCGAACTTGTCGAGGACGAAGTAGTCGTGAAACGCCTTCTTGTTCGAAGCGATCAGCTTCTCGCCGGTGTCGGGCTTCTTCACCATGGGGGCGAGATTCTACTCGCAACTCTCAGCGCCATCCCGCCGTATAGTCCGTCCGAACGAATGTTCAGGAGGAGTTTTCATGCACCATCGACTGCTGCCGATCGCCAGAGCTGTGACGCTCGCCGCGATCACTGTTGCTCCCGCGGTTGCTACCCTCGCGGAGTTGCCGCCCCTCATCCCGCGCGCAACGCTTTTCGGAAATCCGGAGCGAACGTCACCAAAGCTCTCTCCCGATGGAACGAAGCTGGCGTGGATCGCGCCGGACAAGAAGAGCGTTCTGCAGGTGTGGGTGAAAACGCTCGGCAAGGATGATGACAAGGTCATCACGGCCGACAAGAAGCGCGGCATCCGCCAGTACTTCTGGGCGGAGGACAACAAGACGATCCTCTACGCGCAGGACAACGACGGCGACGAGAACTTTCACCTCTATGGCGTCGACCTCGAGACTGCGGCGATTCGCGACTACACGCCGTTCATCGGCGCGCGGGCACAGCCCGAGGGGATGGATGTCTCGCATCCGGACGAGATGCTGGTGTCGATCAACGCGAGGGATCGCAGTCTCTTCGACATCTATCGGCTGACGCTCTCCACCGGCGCGCTCGTACTCGAAGCCAGGAACCCCGGTGACCTCAGCGGATGGATCACGGACAAGGATCTGCACGTACGCGGCGGACAGGCGTCGACGCCTGACGGCGGCACGGAGATTCGCACGTATGAAAACGGCGCGTGGAAGCCGTGGCTCACCGCATCCGCGGAAGACGATGTGAACGTCCTCGACGTCACGCCGGATGGAAAAGCATTCGTGATCCAGTCTTCGCTCGGCCGCGACACCTCTGCGGTCGTCATCCGCAACATCGCCGACAAGAGCGAGAAGGTCATCGCATCGTCGCCGGAGTCGGATGCGGAAGAAGTGCTGATCAATCCGAATACACACGCGATCGAAGCGGTCGCCTTCGCGCCGGGTCGCAAGACATGGACGGTCGTCGACCCGAGCGTGAAAGCAGATTTCGATGCACTCACGAAGGCGTACGACGGCGACTTCTCGATTGCGAACCGCGATCGCGCAGACAAGACATGGCTCGTTGCCTACACCTCGGACCGCGGACCCGCGCGCTTCTATTCGTATGATCGCGCAACGAAGAAAGCCACGTTCCTCTTCACCGCGCGTCCGAAGCTCGAGAACGTGCAACTCTCATCGATGAAGCCGGTCGTCATCACTGCCCGCGACGGTCTCAAGCTTCACGCGTACCTCACCGTTCCCGCCGGCGTCGAGGCGAAGAACCTCCCGACGGTGCTCTTCGTTCACGGCGGTCCGTGGGGACGCGACACATGGGGTTACGGCGGCATGACGCAGTGGCTTGCCAATCGCGGCTACGCCGTGCTGCAGGTCAACTTCCGTTCATCGACCGGCTACGGCAAGAAGTTCCTCCATGCAGGCGACAAACAGTGGGGTCTGAAGATGCAGGACGATCTCACCGACTCCGTGAGCTGGGCGATCAAGCAGGGCATCGCCGATCCGAAGAAGGTCGCGATCCTCGGCGGCTCATACGGCGGTTACGCGACGCTCGCCGGCCTCGCGTTCACGCCCGATGTCTACGCATGCGGCGTCGACATCGTCGGACCGTCGAATCTGAAGACTCTCATCGGATCGATTCCGCCGTACTGGAAGCCGCTGCGCGCGATCTTCGATGCACGCATGGGCAACGTCGATGATCCGAAGGAAGCGGAGCTGGTGAAGAACGCGTCGCCGCTCTTCAAGGCGGACAAGATCACGAAGCCGCTGCTCATCGGACAGGGTGCCAATGATCCGCGCGTCAATCATGCGGAGTCGGAGCAGATCGTCGACGCGATCGAGAAGAATCACGGGAGCGTGACCTACGTCGTCTACTCGGACGAAGGTCACGGCTTCGCGCGTCCCGAGAATTCGATCGACTTCAACGCCCGCGCCGAGCAGTTCCTCGCTCAGTGCCTTGGCGGTCGCGTCGAGCCGATGACCGGCGACAAGATTCCGGGATCGACGGCGACTGTAAAGGTGATCGCGCCGAAGTAGGTAGCAGACAGCAGACAGCAGACAGCAGAGGCCGGGAGAAATCCCGGCCTTTTCTTTTCTGCTGTCTGCTGCCTGCTGTCTGCTGTCTGCTGCCTGCTGCCTGCTGCCTGCTGCCTGCTGCCTGCTGCCTGCTGTCTGCTGCCTGCCTGCCTGCTGCCTGCTGCCTGCTACCTGCTGCCTGCTGCCTGCTGTCTGTCATACAATCCGCCCGAAATCCGAAAATCGGGGAGTTTTCATGGCCGCGAAGAAGAACATCGTTCATGTTGTCGGTACCGGTACGATCGGCGAGCCGCTGATCGGCATGTTCACCGAGTTCAAGGATAAGTGGGGCATCGACGAGGTTACGTTCCACAAGCGGACGCCCAACTCGGACGACCGGGCCATGATCAATTCCCTCTTGAACCGCGGAGCGCGGCTCTCGGCCGATGAGCAGGCGCGCGATGATTTCGCGCGACTCGGACTACGCGTGTCATACACCGCCGAAGAGGCCGTCGAGCGCGCGACCGTCGTCGTCGACTGCTCGCCCGCCGGCAACGACAACAAACACTTCTATCAGAGCGTCAAGGGTCCGAAGGGATTCATGGCGCAGGGCTCGGAGTTCGGCTTCGGCAAGCCCTACGCGCGCGGCATCAACGACGAAGTGCAGTCACCCGATGAGCGCTTCGTACAGATCGTCTCCTGCAACACGCACAACATCTCGGTACTGCTGAAGACGATTGCTACACACAACGGAAAGATCTCGCTCGAATCGGGCCAGTTCGTCTGCATGCGCCGCGCGAACGACGTTTCCGACACGAAATCATTCCTCGCTGCGCCGCAGGCAGGCAAGCACGACGATCACGAGTTCGGCACTCATCATGCTCGCGATGCGCATCACCTCTTTCAGACCGTCGGCGAGAAACTGAACCTCTTCTCTTCCGCGATCAAGATCAACACGCAGTACATGCACACGCTCTGGTTCAACCTCGAATTGAAGCACGACACGTCGCTGGATGAAGTCAAGAACGCGCTGCGCGCCAATCCGCGCGTGGCCTGCACGAACAAGCGATCGGTCAATCAGATCTTTTCGTTTGGCCGCGATCACGGCTACTACGGCCGCATCCTTTCGCAGACTGTGATGCCGATGCCGACGCTGACGGTGCCGCGTCCGCGCAAGGTCGTCGGCTTCTGCTACACGCCGCAGGATGGCAACTCGCTGCTCTCGTCGGTGGCCGCAACGCTTCGTTATCTCGATGCCAACAAGATGGAAGACCGCCTCGACGTGTTGCGTCCTTACATCTTCCGTGAAATCTGATTCGGGCCAGCGGACCTTGCGTCCGCTCATTTACTTTTTCATCACGGCACTGACCGTGGCTCTCTGCGTCGTTCAGTACCTTCGCGGAGGGCCATACTTCGCTCGCGCGGAAACTGTGTTTTCACATCCACGGCCAGGCCAGATCGACGGCGCGGACGCCATCGTCCTCTGCCAGCGCGTCGTGAAAATGATTCCCCGAGGCGCATCGGTAACCTGTGTGCGTCCCATCGGGGGGGTCACGCGATCCGAGTACAGCAACTTCCTGATCGCCGCCGGCATGCTGCCACGGCAGAACGTGGTGCTTCCGGAGTATGCAGGCCTGGCGACGCCACCTGAACAAGCATGTGAGTATGTGATCGCGATCCGCGACCCTCTCGAGCATCCGCGTTACGCGCTCGTCGCAGAATGGCCTGAGGGTCGTCTCTACCATCGTCATCAATGACACTCATCCTCTTCATCGCCGCGATTCTCGTGCTGACAGTCGAAGGACTCGTCATCTGCTTCGTTCCCGGGATGCAGCGGATATCGATCGGAGGCCGCCTCGCGGTCGCCTTCGCAACCGGGCTCACGATCAACGCAATCCTGCTGACCGCGGAATCCGTTCTGGGAATCCCATGGTTGCGAGCCGCGCTGCTCGTTCCGTCGTTCTTTTTCGCCGCGATCGGGATCCTTGCCGCACGAAAAACGACGTGGCGTATCGAGAAGCCCTCGGCGGACTGGATCCCGGTGCTCGTGATCATGCTGATCATGTTCTACGGTGCCGCGACCGCGCGCCTGACGTGCGGAGATCTGATCCTCTTCTGGGGACCTAAGGCCACGCACTTCGCTACTGCGGCAAAGATCGATCTCGCGTATCTCGGCAACGGGGACTACTACCTCGCCCATCCGGACTATCCACCGCTGCTGCCGCTGACCTACGCCTGGGGCATCAATGCAGCGCGAGCGATGTCGTGGTTCGGAGCCGTCATCATCACGCAATTCTTCCTCCTGGCTGCCGCGCTCGTCGTCGGCGCGTACTCACGCAGGCCGCTTCATGCGGCACTCTTTGCCGCGGTGCTGGCATTGGGCGCCGCGGTCGGAATGATCGCGGGTGCGGCCGACATGTTGCTCGTCTTCTACGAAGTCGTCGCCGTCTGCGCACTCACATTCGAAGGCGATGATCGCAGCTCGTTCGTCATCGCATCGATCGCGCTGCTCGGCGGCGCGATGACGAAAGTCGAAGGCGCTTCGCTCGCAGCAATCATCGTGTTTGCCTTCGCGATCACTCGGCGGCGGCTCATCGCTGCAACCGTCATGGCTCTCCCGGCGGGAGCATTCCTCGTTGCGTGGATCGCGTCGATGCGTCACTTCCACCTCCTGGACAGCTACGACGCTTCGAAATCCTCGATGCATCTGGAGTACACCGCGAGAATCGTGCAGGAGATGGCGCGGGAGATGTCGTACCGCACGTACTACCTTCCGTGGATCGCGGCAATTTCGCCGCTTTTCTTCGGACGCAACATGCGCCGTGCCGCGTTCCCGCTACTGGTCGGAATCCTCACAATCGGCTGCACTGCCTGGTTTTACTACCACTGCCCGGTCGACCCCTGGTTCTGGGTTCGCAGCTCGGCAAATCGCGTGCTTCTGACCTCGCTCGCTCCATTCGTGGTTGCCACGGCGGCGGCGAATGAGTAGAGTCGCCCACCGTGGCGTGGTTTCGTAAAGAGAAGAAGCCGAAGGAAGCCGTCGAGAAGTCGACGGTCCCGGAGGGTCTCTGGGTCAAGTGCGATGACTGCAAGGAGATCGTCTATCGGAAGGAAGTCGAGCAGAACCTCAATGTCTGCCCGAAGTGCGGCTACCACTTCCGCCTGAGCGCGCGCGAACGTTTTTCGATTCTGTTCGATGACGGGCAGTACAAGGAGTTCGCAGGCAACATCCGCTCGGGTGATCCTCTCGAGTTCAAGGACACGAAGCGCTACCGCGATCGCCTCAAGGTCTATGAGGCACGCGTCGGCAAGGGAGATGCGGTTCTTTGCGCCGAAGGGAAACTGGAAGGCGTGAACGTCGTGATTGCCGCGATGGAGTACGCGTTCATGGGCGGCTCCATGGGCTCAGTCGTCGGCGAGAAGCTGACGCTGGCTGCTGAGAAGGCCCTCGACAAGGGCGAGCCGTTGATCATCGTCTCCTGCTCCGGCGGTGCGCGCATGCAGGAAGGCATCCTCTCGCTGATGCAGATGGCAAAAATCTCGGCCGCACTCGCTCGTCTCGCCGACGCACACCTGCCATACATCTCCGTGCTCACCGATCCCACGACCGGCGGCGTGACCGCGTCATATGCGATGCTCGGTGATCTCAACATCGCGGAGCCGAAGGCGCTCATCGGATTCGCCGGCCCGCGCGTCATCGAGCAGACGATTCGTCAGACATTGCCTGAGGGCTTCCAGCGCTCCGAGTTTCTCGTCGAGCACGGGATGGTCGATCTCATCACGCCGCGTGCAGAGATGAAGGCGGCGCTGGGCCGCTTCCTTCGCTGCTTCCACTCGAAATAGCCGCCGCTGCATGCAAGAGGCGCTGGGGTACCTCGACTCACTCCAGGCATCGGGCATCCGTCCAGGCCTGGGCCGCATGCGCGCGATGCTGCGGTCACTTCGTCATCCCGAGCGCAAGTACCCTTCGATCATCGTCGCCGGGACGAACGGCAAAGGCTCGACATCAGCGACCATCACGTCGATCCTCGAAGAGTCGGGGTACAAGACCGGCTTCTATACGTCACCACATCTCGTCGACATTCGAGAGCGTTGGGCGATCGGCGGCGCGATGATCGAGCCGGAACTGCTGCAACGCTCGGTTAGGCTGCTGCGCGAGGCTGCCGATCGCGTCTCGATCACGCCGACCTATTTCGAAGCGCTCACGATCGTGGCCTTCATCGCGTTCGAGCTCGCCGAGTGCGAAGTCGCCGTACTGGAAGTGGGAATGGGTGGCCGGCTCGATGCAACGAATGTCGTCCGCCCGATCGCGTCCGTGATCACTCCCATCGCCATGGATCACATGGAGTACCTCGGCACTACGTTACGGAAGATCGCAGCAGAGAAGGCCGGCGTGATACATCGCGGCTCGATCGTGCTGACTTCGAACGATGATCCGAAGATCCTCGAAGTGCTGCGAAGACGCGCAGCGAAGTTCGACGGCCGCTTCATCCACGCGATGGAAGAGCATGACTCCTTTCTGGCCGGCGATTTTCAACGGCGCAATGCGGGACTCGCGGTGCGCACCGCGCGCGAGCTTCAGCCAGTGCTGCCGCACATCACCGACGAAAGCATCGAGAGCGGGGTTGCGAAAACACGCTGGCGGGGACGGCTCGAAAATTTCGCGCGCCGTGGCAAGGCCGTCTGGGTCGACGGATGTCACAACCCGCACGCGGTGCAGGCGGTGATTCCCTTCATCATGGACTCGATTCCAAAGCCGCGGCTGCTCGTCTTCGGAATCATGAGCGACAAAGCGGTGATGCCTGTCGTCGACCAGCTCTTCCCACTCTTCGATCGCATCATCCTGACGGAGCCATACCCTCCGCGCTCGCTTCCGACCGAAGCTCTCCTGGCAGCGGCACAACGGCTCGGAGTCAACGCAGTCGCCGAGACGAATCCGCGCGATGCCCTGCGGCGCGCACTCGCATCAGATTACCGCTCGATCTTCGTCGGCGGATCGCTGTACCTCGCGGGAGCGGCGATCGAGTATTTGGATGGGGCGCACGGCAGTTCATCCTGAGGAGCGCAGCGACGAAGGATCTACGGCTACACCGCGCGAATCAAAGCCCAAAGGCAACGCCGCTGCCGGTGTAACCGAAGATCCTTCGCTGCGCTCAGGATAAACTGAAGGAATACGCGACACGAACATGCTCGCGAGCAGCATCAGCGACGAAACCAGCCACGCCGCTATCGTGAACGTGCGTCTGCGTCCGAAGCGCAACTCGATGTGATGCGTACCTGCGGGAATCACGACGCCGAGCCGATCGAGATCAACGGCCGCAGTGGGCACTCGGATCGAACCCTCTCGCGCGATCCATGAGCGGAAGTAGCTCTGGTTCACCATCACCAGCGCAGGACCTGCAACGTCGATGTAGATCGTCTGTCCCTTGCGCGCGTACGAGAGAATGCGGGCGGCCGGTGCGGAATCGAACGTCGAGCTTGCGACGTGCTCATTCGCCGACTCGATCCTCTTCACCGCCTCATCGATCGTCTTCACCCCAACCGCGTGCGGAATGATCGTGACCGGCGGTGCCGTCGCAATCGCAAGCCAGTGCGGATTCATCGTGGCAGTCCACCGCTCGAGCGCGATGCGGCTGAGGATCGAATGCATGTTGTCCGGTGAACGCGTCAGCGCGTACTGGAGACCAGTCACCATCCCGAAGAGCGCGTCGCGATGCTGTGCCCGGATGCGGTAATCCGCGCGCGACGCAACCTGGCCGCCCGGAAGACCCTGGATGAAGACGCGTTGCTCCGACGGCGTCACGTCTTGCGCGCGGTAGGGAGCATAGAGGTCGATGAAAACATTGAGCGGCAGCCAGACGACCAGCGGAAGGAATGTGGCGAGGAGCCAATAGCGCTTTTCTTTCGAGCGGTCGTACACGATCGCGCTGAGTACGATCAGCGCCGGGATGCAGACCATCATGAACTTCTCGGGATACCGGCCGATGCGTATCGACGGCATCGCTTTGACGAGGACCGCCACCAACGGGTTATAGCGGCCCAGCGCCAGAAACAGCATCAGCACCGCAACGATCCGATATCGCGACCGGATAAAGAGCGCAGGCAAAACGATGGCGCCGACGAAGAGCGTCAGAAAGAGATGCTGCGAGGGTGGGGGAAAGACCGGGCCGACGACCAGCTCGACGAGCCGTTGCGGTGCGAGCGACGCGTTCAGCGTCGTCTCCGCGGAGAAACCTCGCGCCCGCTCGACTTCCGAGGCGATTTCGGAATACGCGATCAACTGCGGTGAAGCGATGAGAATCGAGATCGCTGCGGCCGTCAGGAGTTGTGTGATCCGCATGTTACCGAACGCCAGAATCGCTACGGCAATCGCGGTCGCAAGAATCGTCACAGGCTCCGTCGCGAGTGCCATCAGACCGAATGCGGTCCCGAGCATCAGTGCGCTTCGCCGCTCGACCGCCCAGAACGCGAACGGAATCAGGGCTACGGCCGTGATCAACGTGTAGAACGCCGTCGCGCTCAGCGCCAGCCCGCAAAGCACATACAGCCACGCCGCAAAGCGATTGCCGAGCGCGCGCATCGCGAACCACGCTGCGATGAGATGAATGAAAAAGTGGATGTTGAACGCGACGTGAGCGGGAAGGAACAGATAAAGGATGTTGTCAGGATAAAACGTCAACGCATTCGGGTTGCCTGCCAGCGGCTGCCCGCCGCCGTCCGCGAAGTTCCACCAGGGCAGTTCTCCGGAGCGAAACGACTCCGCGGTGAAGACCTTGATCGGGTAATGCGTCGAGAAGTTGTCGCGGAAATAGAAGAACCCGAAATACGAGATCGAAAGGCAGATTGCCGAAAGCAGAAGTGGAACTGCGAGGCGTCTCATCCACCTGCGATTATCGAGTAAGATCGCGCCTTCTGGAGAACGCAATCTATGTCGATCATCGAGGAGCAGCACGCCGCCACCGGACATGATTTTCTGCAGAGGAGCATCGATGCGGTCGACAAGGAGATCGCTGATGCGATCCGCCTCGAGACCCAGCGCCAGAACGACACGCTCGAGCTGATCGCTTCCGAGAATCACGTCTCCAAAGCCGTGCTCACCGCAATGGGCTCGGTCTTCACGAACAAGTACGCCGAAGGTTACCCGGGCAAGCGTTACTACGGAGGCTGCGGCCCGACCGACATCGTCGAGAACATCGCGATCGATCGCGCGAAGAAACTCTTCGGCGCCGAGCATGCAAACGTGCAACCGCACTCCGGCTCGCAGGCCAACATGTCCGTCTATTTCACGGTCCTCAAGCCGGGCGACACGATCATGGGTATGGACCTGTCGCACGGCGGACATCTCACGCACGGTCATCCGCTCTCGTATTCAGGCCGCGACTTCAAAGTCGTCGCGTACCACGTGCGTCAGGAAGACGAGTTGATCGACTACGACGAGATGGCGCGGCTCGCCGATGAGCACAAGCCTCGGCTCATCATCTGCGGCGCCTCGGCCTACTCACGCACGATCGATTTCAAACGCATCCGCGAGATCTGCGACCGCAACCGTTCTCTGATGATGGCCGACATGGCACACATCGCCGGCCTCGTCGCAGCGGGGCTTCATCCATCGCCAGTTCCTTACGCGGACTTCGTCACGACGACGACGCACAAGACGCTGCGCGGACCGCGCGCGGGTCTCATCCTCTGCAAGGAACAGTACGCGAAAGATCTCGATCGTTCCGTCTTCCCCGGCGTTCAGGGCGGACCGCTCGTCCACATCATCGCCGCGAAGGCCGTCGCCTTCGCCGAAGCTACGACGCCCGATTTCCGCGAGTACCAGGCGCAGATCATCCGCAACGCCAAAGCGCTGGCGCAGGCATTCGCCGACACCGGCTTCCGCGTCGTCTCCGGCGGCACGGACAACCACATGTTCCTCACCGATGTCTTTTCGAAAGGCATCACCGGCAAGGACGGACAGAACGTGCTCGAGGCGGCGAACATCACCGTCAACAAGAACACGATCCCCTTCGACACCCAGAAGCCGATGGTTGCATCGGGCCTTCGCCTCGGAACTCCCGCCGTAACGACACGCGGCCTGCGTGAGCCGGAGATGAAGACGATCGCCGGACTCATCGCGCATGTGCTGGAGGCGAAGGGCGATGCGGCGACGACCGAGGCGGTCAAGAAGGACGTGAAAGAACTGTGTGACCGGTTCCCCATCTATTGAGTGACGGCCGGCACAATCACAAACCGGAGTGACCCTGCGACACTTCGTCTCGTGAACAAGAAATACCCGTACTACCCGATCTACCTCGATATCGAAGGCCGCAGCGTCGTGATCATCGGCGGCGGCAACGTCTGCGCACGCAAGGCGGAGACGATGATGAAGTATGGCGCCCGCGTCACGGTCGTCGCGCCCGAAATGACGGACGAGATCGAGACGTGGGCACGCGAAGGCGCGCTCGCAACGAAGCAAAAACACTACGAGGCCTCGGATCTCGACGGTGCGAATATCGTGATCGCATCGACCGACGATCAGCGCGTCAATGAGCAGATCGCAGCGGATTGCCGCGAGCGCCGCATTCCGGTGAATGTCGTCGATGTCACGCCATTGTGCGAGTTCATCGTGCCGGCGATCATCGAGAAGGGCTCGATCCAGATCGCGGTCTCGACTGGAGGCAAGTCGCCGGCGCTCGCGCGGACATTGAAGGAAGATCTGCAACGAACGATCGGCCCCGAGTACACGGAAGTGAACGACGTGCTGGGCACGCTTCGCGACGGCGCAAAGAGGGTGTTGCCGACGGACGTCGATCGAAAGCGGTTCTTCGATGGCATCATCGCGCGCGGAATTCTCGCGATGTTGCGTGATGGCCGGCGCAAAGAGGCGTATCAAGTGATCGCCGAGGCATGTAATGAGGCCGGCGTACCAATTAGCGAATCCGTGAGAGCTGCGCTGGAATGAGGGCCTTGTGGAGGGACAGGCGCCCTCGCCTGTCCGAGGACAACGCACAGGCGGGGGCGGCGCCTGTGCTCCCACTGGACACGATGATCCTTCTCGGCGTGTGGGCCTTGTCAACCTTCCTGTGGCTGCAACCAGGTGTGCTGATCCCCGATGGGGCGGGGTACTTCGTTTATCTGCCGTCGATCACACTCGATCACGATCTCGTCTTTTTCGACGAGTGGCAGAAGCTGGGCATGATCCGCAATGGCGAGATCGCGTTCAAGGACGTGACGGCCAACGGACATCTCGCGAATCACTGGACGTGCGGTTCGGCGATGGCGTGGGAGCCGGCATATCTCTTCGGTCACCTCGCCTCATCATTGACGCGCTTCCCTCGCAATGGTCTTTCTCTCCCGTACAACGTGCCGGTCGTATTCACGAGTGCCGTAGCAGGATTGATCGCGCTGCTGCTCGGATTGCGTGCATCGGCGCGGTACGGGAAGAGCGCGCTGACGGCGGCGATCGGCGTGTGGTTCGGCTCTCCGCTGATGTGGTACTCGCTTCGGCACGCGACGATGTCGCACGCGATCGGCGCCGCGGCATGCGCCGGAGTCGTCGCGCTCTCGCTTCGCCTGCGCGAGAACGTGACGGCACAGCTTCTGTTCGCAACCGGACTGGCCGTCGGGTTCGCGTTTGCGGTACGGCCGCAGAACGCGCCCTTCATCCTCGTCCCGTTGCTGCTCGCACCGACGCGGAAATTCGGCTGGGTGATCGCAGGTGCAATCGCTGGCGGGTTGCCACAAGTCATCGTGAGTCAGGTTCTGTGGGGCTCACCGCTCGCCTTCGCGAATCTCGGTGTGCAGGGGAACGACTGGCAGGCATTCACCCACCTGCGCCTGCTCGAGCCGATCTTTTCTGCCTACCACGGCCTCGCGCCATGGACGCCGCTGCTGCTGTTCGCCTTGGCCGGTTTCGTAGCGCTCTGCCGCGATGACCGCCGGCTTGGAGTCACCGCGATCGCAATGTTCGTGATTCAGTGGCTGATGGTCGCGACCCTCGATCGCGCGTTCTGGGGAGGCGCGGCCTTTGGTCAGCGGCGCTTCGACAACTGTACGATCTTCTTCATCCTAGGGCTCGCCGCGCTGTTCTCACGGATTCCGCGTTGGGCGGCCATCGTGATCTCAACCATCTGCTGCACCTGGACCCTGGCGCTGTTCTTCGCGCCGCTGGACCTGAATCTCCCGCAATCATTCGCGCAGTTGTTCAATGCGGCGCTGCATGCGCAGTGGCGCCTCAGCTTTGTTCCCGCGACCGCGCGGCTCATCGTCTGCACGATGATGCTGGCTACCGCCCTGTTTCTCGCAGGACTCGGGATGCTGGTGAGGAAACGCGCGACGCTCATCGCCATCGCGTACCTGACCGCATGGTCGCTCGTTTTCGGGCTCTGCGGAATGCACGATGACACCACTCCCTGGCGCGACCTGATCGCGCGGAATCGCGCCCACCCCACAGCGACCATCAAGACGACGGTCCTGGTGATCCGGAACGAGGCGCGATGGCTTCGGGGCGCGGGCCGGAACGAGGAAGCCCAGAGGGCGGAGAACGAGGCGAGGCAGCTCGCGAACCAGGCTGGAATCCCGTGAAATCGGCTGTGTTATGCTCCGCCGTCTCTCATGACCCTGCGCGAGAAAAAAGTCATCGCGGTTCTTCCCGCGTACAACGCGGAACAGACCCTGAAGGCGACGTTTGACGACATCCCGAAAGACTGGGTCGACGAGATTCTGCTCGTCGATGACTGCTCACGCGACAAGACCGTCGAGCTCTCGCGTTCGCTGGGAATCAAGACGGTCGTTCATCAGAAGAACCGCGGGTACGGCGGGAACCAGAAAACGTGCTACCACACCGCGATGGACGAGATGGGAGGCCAGATCATGGTCATGGTCCATCCCGATCATCAGTACGACCCGACCATCATTCCGCATCTCGTTGCACCGCTGCAGGCTGGTGAGTGCGATGCCGTCTTCGGCTCGCGGATGCTGGGCGGCCGGCCCATCGAAGGCGGGATGCCGAAGTGGAAGTACTTCGCGAATCTGTTCCTGACGATGGTCGAGAACGCGACGTTCTACATCTTCCTTTCCGAGTACCACTCCGGCTTCCGCGCCTACACGAAACGCTACCTCGATGCGGTGAACTTCGACGCGAATTCCGATGACTTCGTCTTCGACACGGAAATCATCGCGCAGGGAGTTGCGAAGGGAATGCGCATCCGCGAAGTCCCGATCTCCACACGCTACTTCGACGAAGCCTCGCAGATCGGCTTCTGGCGCTCGGTCCGCTATGGCCTCGAGATTCTGAAGACGATGGTGCTCTACAAGCTGCACAAGAAGCGGATCTACTCGCATCCGATCTTCCGCGATCCTTCGCCATCGCTTCATCCGGCTGCACAGGGATGAGCTCCCGCCGCGCCGATCTCCTCGCGATCTGCGTCCTCGCCGCTCTGGCAACGATTTTCTTTGCCGATATCCTCTTTGGCTTCAATCAACTCTACATGCGCGATCTCACGCGCTACTACTACCCTGCGAAACAAATTCTCCGCGAGATCGTGCAGCACGGTGAGTTTCCCTACTGGAACCGCTATTTCTCCGGCGGTCAGCCGCTCGCAGCCAATCCGGAACACGAAGTCTTCTATCCGCTGACGTGGCTCATCCTGCTGCCAAGCTACGACTTCGGCTATCGCCTGCACATCCTGATTCACATCTACATCGGCCTCCTGGGCATGTATGCACTACTGCGGTCGATGGAGGTCAAGCCGTATGCGTCGTTCATTGGTGCGATCACCTTCGGATTCGGTGGCCTCTATCTGTCCTATGTCAATCTGCTGCCCATCCTCTTCTGTGCGGCGTGGCTTCCGCTGACATGTCTCTTCGTGCGGCGTTTTCTGCTTCACCATCACGTGCGCGACTTCGCGCTCGGCGCGTTGTTCCTCGGGCTGCAGTTTCTCGTTGGTGAACCGACGACCGTACTCCAGACTGGCTTTCTCCTCGGGATGTACGCGCTCTATCGCGCCTGGTATTCGCGGCCGCGGCTCTCGAAGTCGATCACGCGCGTGTTGTGGATCGGAGTCCTGTCCCTTTGCGGACTCGCCATCGGCGCCGCGCAGATCCTTCCCGCGATCGATCACGTGCGGGACTCCGCGCGCTCACGCCCTTTCGACTTCAGCCTCGTCTCCGCGTGGAGCATGCCGTGGGCAAAACTCCTCGAGATCCTCTATCCGAACATCCTTGGTCACATCTCGATCGACCGCGTGATGTGGTACTGGGGCGGCGGCTTGTATCCCGGCATGGGATCGCCATTCATTTTCAGCATCTACTCCGGTCTGTTCATGATCGCGCTGCTGGCAGGCGCGCTCTTCATCCGGCCGCGTGGCAGCCGTCTCGTGCTGCTGATCATCCTCTTCTCGATCGTCGTCGCACTTGGCGGCAACCTTCCGCTGCTGCGCGTGCTGTACGACGCGGACATCGTCACGTCGATCCGCTATCCGGAGAAATTCATCCTGATGGCGGTGTTCGCGGCGACCCTCTTCGGAGCGCAGCTGCTCGATCGGCTGCTCGATGGCGATGATGCGCTTGCGGACGGTGCGCTCGGATTTCTCATCGCGGTCACCATGGTCGCGGCGGTCCTCTGGATCTCAGGCTTCACGCCTTACTACGGCAAGGCGATGACGAAGATCTGGTCACTCTCACCTCCATCACAGGCGAAGAGGATCATCGCAATCTCGCACAACGACTGGCTCTTTGCCGCGCTTCGCGGGTCCGCGTTCATGGGCTTCCTGCTGACGGTGCGGGCACGGCGCCGCCAGCTCTGGCTCGGGCTGTTCGCCGCGGCGATCTGCATCGATCTCGGCACGGTCGTGTACGAACTGAACCCGCGAATGCCGCGAGCGTTCTTCGACAGCCCGCGCGCGGCGGCGCAGTTTCCCGCCGATCGGACCACCTTCAGAGTTTTTCACGAAGCTGACTGGTACGGACAGGAAGAGATCGCGCGAAAATACTTTTCGACTGGCGAATCCGTCTATTGGATGGTGCGTAACGGTCTCTTCCCCATGACTCCTGCCGGGTCGAAGCTGCTCTCGGCGATGGAACGGGACTACGACAAGACCAACCTCCTCTCCTCAATCGACTTCGTCGATTCGGTGTGGGATGTGAAGCGGTCAGGAAAAGCCGACTGGTATGCGCCGTTCATGGCGATGTCGAACGCGTGGTATCGCGGCGTCTATCGCGATTTCGATGCGGAGAAGAAGCGTGTCAATGGCAAGCTGCACAGCGCAGAGCCGATCAACTTCATCGAAGGGCCTCATTCTCCTCGTTACTATTTCGCGGAACAGGTCGTAACGATCAAGAACCGGCGTGAGTTCGTCGAAGACCTCTCGCAACACAGCTATCCGGCAACGGTCGCGTTCATCAGCCAGCCGTCATTCAGCCCCGCGCAGGGAATTGTGAAAAGCGTCCGAGAGACAGCCAATGAGGCGACGCTCGAAGTCGAGAGCCTCGGCCAGTCATTCCTCGTCATGAGCGTCACCCCGCACAAGTATTGGCATGTTGCGATCGACGGACGCGAGACGCGAGCGATCGTGACGAACATCGGTTATCAGGGAGTCATCCTCACGCCGGGACATCATCGAGTCACGATGGAGTATCGGAATGAGCTCGTGCGCGTTGGCATGCTCGTATCGATCCTGTCGATGCTCGTGCTCTCAGCGTTTGCCGTTCTGCGGCCGAGGGAGTCTGTCCAGACGACGGCGTACGAGGAGTCCGTTCATTTGATCGCGGGCGAAGAAGGGATTCACATCGAAAGCGCGGCGATGGAGCCAGACGATGTCGATCACGAACCATAGCCGAGTGCGCATCCGGCGAAATCGGATCTTGATCGGTGCGCTTTTCCTGCTGGTCTGTGCAGGCTCCGCAGGCCTGATCCTCTTCAATCGATGGCAGGATCTCGTCGATTTCGACACAACCTACATTCCGCGCAAAACGAAGATCACGCCGGAAGTCGAGCGGCTGCAAGCTTACGTGCGTATCGACACCTCGCACGAGAACGAAATGGATGGTGCGCGCTGGATTGCTGCACAACTGAACCGGGAGCACATCCCGTACGAGATCATCGAGCCCGCGCCGGGACGCGCGAGCATCTATGCGCGGATCCGAGGAAAGCGTCAGGGAGAGGGACTGCTGCTGACGGGGCATATCGATGTCGTCCCTGCATCGAGTCAGGGCTGGACGCGACCTCCATTCGCTGCCGACATCTATCAAAATCAGATGTGGGGCAGGGGAACGCTGGACATGAAGAGCATCACCATCTGTCAGCTCGAGGCCTTCCTGCGACTGGCGCGAACCCGCCGCGAGCCGGAGAGGGACGTCGCATTTCTCGCCGTTGCTGATGAAGAGAGAGGAAGTGCGTTCGGCATGCGCTGGATCATCGACCATCGCCGCGATCTACTCCAGGGAATCCGTTACGCACTGAACGAAGGAGGCGTCACGGAGAGTCTGGCGGAGAAGATCACATACTTCGGAATCGAGATCGGAACGAAACAGGTGATCACGTACGATCTCGTCGCCCCGACTCGCGAACAGCTGCAACGGGCACGTATTGCACTGGAGCCGTACTTTGGCTCGGGCGATGCTGACATGGTGCTTCCGGAAGTCGTGCGCTATCTGCACGCGATCGCCCCTTTCCGTCTCGAGCCGCGCGATGATCTGGAGGATGTCAACCGCACGATCCGCGATGGAAATCTGTGGCGGCTGCCGCGACCATACCGTGAGCTCGTGCAGAACATCGCCTGGGCGATGGCCATTCGACAGGAAGGCGATCATTGGGCGATGCGCACGGTGCTGATCAACCTACCGACGATCAAGTCCGGCGAGCGCATCGATTGGCTGCGAAAAACCGTGGCGCCGTTCGGAGTCACGCTCGGCACACAATACGGCAATGATCCGGTCGCCAGATTGAGCTCGGAACAGACGCCATTCTTTGCGCTGATCGGAAAAACGGTTCGCAACCGGTACAACGTCTCGATCGGAAGCCAGATCCTGGCGAAGTCCGCCAACGACTCACGCTTCCTCCGACCGCTGGGGATCACGTGTTATGGCATGTGGCCCTTCCCCGTCGACTTCTATCAGACCGAAGGGATTCATGGTGTGGACGAGAGGGTGCGTGTCGACTGGTTTCAGCAAGGTGTGGAAGTCGTTCGGGAGATCGTGGAGGGTTACGCGTTTTCGAGTGGCCCCGAGATCTGACATATATTGTCGCCAGCTCGGGACCAGAGTTACTCTTTTTGTCACGACGACCAGCGCGTCCTCACGTAACCCATTGAAAAGAAAACAACTTTACTTCGATCACGGTGGGCAGCCCCATTGCTTACTGCAAGAGGATCATCGAACTCGAAATCAAAGGAAGGAGTCATATGAGGAAACAGAAGGGTTTTACGCTCATTGAGCTGCTGATCGTCGTCGCGATCATCGGCATTCTCGCGGCCATCGCCATTCCGAACCTGCTGACAGCAATGCAGCGTTCGAAGCAGAAGCGAACGATGGCTGACATTCGTTCGATCGCAACGGCGTGGGAAGCACGCGCCACCGACACGAACCGCTACAACGCAGCAGGGTTCACGTTCCCTGGTAACGTCGTGTCGCTTTCCTCGCTGCAGGGTGGACTGCAGCCGACGTACATCAAGCAGCTGCCCCAGAAGGATGGTTGGGGCAACCAATGGTCATTTGCGGCCGACCAGTCGTGGGGTGGCACCACCGCGGCCCAGGTTTATGTCGTTGCCTCCGGTGGTCGTGACGGGAACACGGTCTCCAG
>JACXTT010000205.1_pt1 | contig 95691 bp, 79 predicted proteins | sample 9270951 | NCBI WGS metagenome assembly JACXTT01 (sample SAMN15532306, study PRJNA645909) | rock metagenome | isolation source: weathered quartz diorite | place: Puerto Rico | collected 2017-06-21 | reverse complement strand
TCACCGTATAAGTGATGGTGCTGCCTACCGGCATGTTGACGGTGCTCGAAATGGCGCCGCTGCCGCTTGCTGCAAAACCGCTTGCTCCACCTGTCCCGACCGCGGTCCAGTTCGACGTTGAAATTCCGGAAGGAAGCGCGTCGGCGACCGTCGCGCCAGTCACAGCGCTGGGGCCGGCGTTGGACACGACCACTGTGTAGACGACATTATTGCCGGGCGTGTAGGTCGCCGAGCCGTCCGTTTTTGTGATCGACAAATCCGCGCTACCAATGGTCAAGGTAGCGGTCACCGGTCCAACAGTCGTCGTGCCAACCGTTCCGATCGCAGAGTTGGTGTAGGAGCCTGGGGACGCGCAACTCGAAACGTTGGTTTTGTACACGAGAACAATCGAGCCGCCGGCCGGAACTTGATAGGTCGTACTGGCGCTCGTGCCCAGGTCCTTGCCGACCCAACTGACTGTGCCGCTGGCGCCCACTGCGGGGATGCTAAATGAATTTGCCGCGGTAATTCCCGTTCCAGTTGCAGCGGGGTCGTTCATCGTCATACAGGCTGGCAAGACGTCGGTGATCTTTTTGAGAACTACCGGCACGGTCGCGGTATTGGTGAAGGTGACGGTCCAGGTAACCGGTCCGCCCGACGCGCTAGCCAGCGATGAAGGCGACACGGTCTTGGTCGCGGTCAACGAATTCGAGGATGCCGGGAAGATGGTTGTCGAGGAAAATCCCTGGTACTTGTACTTTTGGCCGCTCTTTGCCGCCGCCCATGGACTGAGATTCTGTTGCTGATTGACGCACACAATCTGCCACGTATACTTCAGGTCGATCGTGCCTCCGCCGCCAGGCACGCTGGCAGTGGGAAACCACAACTGATCGCTCACCTGGGGCGTGGTGACGCCTCCCGTTGTGCCCGTAATATCGGACCCAATCAATCGGATACAAGCAGCATCGAAGGCGGATTCGCCGGCTGGCTGGAAGAAGAGGTCCGTATTGTTGCCGAAACTATAGGTCACCGTCTGGGTCAACAATTGGCCAACCCAATAGCCAGCGCTGATGACGTTGCCGTTGGCAATGCCCGCCGCGTTCGCCGTCAGCAGTTCATTCGTGATGATCGAACTATTTCGCGCGACCGTGGTCGCGTTGGCCGCCGTCACAGTGAGCGAATAGTTGGCAGTGTAACCAGAATAGGGGCTGCCTCCACCTAGCGAGTGATTACAGACTTGGGAATAGTCCACATAGAAGTAAACCGGCACCTGCGCCCCGGCGGCAATACTGGCGAAGTTCCGGGTCAGGTCGCTCGGGGCGGAAAAGTAGCTCGGCTGCACGAGACCAGACGCGGTTCCAGTGAACCCCGCGAAGGTGGCGGTCACGTCGTTGGCGGCAGCCGCCCCCGTGTTCTTGATGATGAACGAGAGCCAGGCCGCGCGGGGACCTTGCGCATTGCACTTGTTCGCGTCAAGCCATAGGGTCTCTTGGGAGCTAAGAGTAATCGTCAGTGTTTGCGCCTGAAGCGACGCTCCGCCCAGGATAGCCGAGGCGAATAGAACAAGAGCTGAAGGTATTGATGTTCTCGAGCGGGTCAGAAATCTGGTCATATCGTTTTCTCTCATCTGCTGCGACTGCGCCTAAACCTCAATGTCCATTGGGCCCAGGTGGTATTTGGATGTCTTTTTCGGCCGCTTTCGGGGAACAGGCACACGAGTCCCGCTCGATTCATCAGCCGCAATGCGATAGGTTACGAAAGCCCGCCAGGTCGCGGAGGGCCGATTGATTTTAAGCTGGATTCCCTCGGGAATCAGCCGCGCGGGCTGGCTCGTTTCTTCGACTGCTTCCCACCAGGATCAAGACGAGCCCGGACGCCATCAGAGCCCAGGTTCCGGGTTCCGGAATAGCGCCGGCTGCGTTGATGCCCAGGTCGGCCACATTGGAGAAATCGTCGGTGAAGAAGTCGCTGGCGAAGGAGCCAGGGAACCCAAACAGGTTCATCTTCAGAAACACAATGCTGCCAAATATGCTCTGCAGGTCGCCGCTCATGGTCGAGAACCCGAACGCGAGTTCGCTGTCCGCAACGTTCGAGAACGAGAAGTAGTTGAGGCTGAGCGTGTGGAGCAGGAGCGCCCCGGGCTGGCAGCCCGGCTGGCCGGCCATGCCCGACAGGCAACCACTGACCGTCAGTACGCCGCCGCTCGCGACTCCTGTATTAGAGATCTGAGCAGTCAGCGAAAACACGCCCGTGTCAATTCCGAAGGTTGTGGGAACCCCGGCGACTTTGGTGGTCAAAGCGTCCGCATATCCGTCGGCCGTAAACTCATGGGTCGTCGAGTTGTAAGTAACGGAGAGCCCCGACGCCATTAGGTCGGGTGAAGACAACAGAAAGATAGTGTCAGCGAAAACGGGTGTCGGTCCTGCGACGAACGCGATCACACAAGCGAACTGAAGTAGCGCCCTCATAGGGATTTTTGTAGCTTTGCCTTTCGATGAAGCACAGAACGAACCCGGTCCCTGGCTGCACGCCAGAAAGTTCGTAGTCCCATGCTGTCCTATTCCCGTATATCGGGTCAATGGCGTTAATACTTAGGCCTCCTTAGGTCTACTAAGGTTCGAATCGAGGATTGTTGAGCCCTAGACGCGAACCTAGTCACGACTATCGTTCGACAGCATACAGGACAAGTAAGACACCTAACATTACTCATGGAAATCGACCCGAACCGGCGCCGTTTGAGGGTTGTGAATCGGGTAGCGCCGTAGGAGTTTTCCTGCCGATGGTACCTGGGTTCTATGGTTCGGCTCGGGCAAAGCGGTAGTTTTCCCCCGCGCACAATTGCGTCAAATGCCCCAAGAAGTTTTCGCCGGACAAAGCAAAAAAGCGCCGGATCCCCCATCCGAAGTGGGGAACCCGGCGCTTTTGTCGGAATCAGGAGGCGTTCCTTCGGACTCGCCCAGGCAACGGAGCCAGACTGAGCGATACTCTGGCGAGTCCTCGATTGTCACGGGGCCAGTCTGGCCCTGCCCGGGCTATAGTTAGGCCTTGGGCGCCTTGTCGACGATCTTGAACTTCTTCTCGTCGAAGTACAGTACCTTGCCTTCGCGGTAGCTATGCACGGCCATCGTGATCAGCACCTGGGCCCGGGCTGCGGTTTCCACGTCGAGGGTTGGCTTCTGTCGCGACCGGACGCAGTCGAGGAAGTTGTTCACGTGCGTGCTCATCGTGTCGATTTCTTCGACCGGAATCTTGATGTCGTCCTTGCCGAACTTGGCGATGTATTCCTTCGAAGCAGCTCTTTCGGGTTTGACCGTGATCTGCGGGGCGAAGCCTTCGAAGCGGCCATGCTCCACCATGATCAGCGAAGCGTCCTTGCCGCGGATGAGGCCGGGGATGTGCTGCGAGTTGGCCATCGAGGAACTGAGCACCAGCGAGTAGCCGGAGTTGTAGTCGGCGATGAGGTGGAAGGTGTCTGGCACTTCACGGTCATTGAACGCGTAGATGCCGCCGCCGGCCATCACCTTGTGCGGAAACTGCGGAGTACCCCAGCAGATGTTCATGGGCGCGGCGACGTGGAAGAACAAGTCGGTGGCGATGCCGCCGGAATAGTCCCAGTACTTACGGAAGCGGAAGAAGCGGTCGGCGTCATACGGACGTTTGGTGGCGCTGCCGAGCCACATCTTCCAATCGAGAAAGTCGTCACCCTTCTTGTCGGGGCCGGCATCCTTGTCAATGGTGTAGTTCCATTCGCCCTCGATCGAGTTGCGATGGTAGGAACCCTGGCTCATGATATGCTTGCCGATCATGCCGTCGGCAATGGCCTTCTTGGCTTTGTGCCACTGGTCGCCGGAGGTGGTCTGCGAGCCGACCTGCACGACGCGCTTGGTTTCCTTGACGGTTTCGATCAGTTGCCGAGTCTCTTCGACCGTATGGCACATTGGCTTTTCAAGGTAAACATCCTTACCCTTGTCCATGGCCTGGAGAGCGATGGGGGCGTGCCAGTGATCGGGCGTGGCCACGATCACCGCGTCCACGTCCGAACGGTTGAGCACTTCACGATAGTCGAGATAGCCTTCGACCGGGCTGAACTCTTTGGCGTAGAATTCTTTGGCCTTGGTCACGCGCTTCTGATAGACGTCGCAAACGCCGACGAGCTGGCACTTGTTGTTTTCCTTGCCGACTTTGGCGAAGACTCGGGACACATAGGCGCCGCGGCCGCCCGTGCCGATCACCGCGACGTTGATGCGGTCATTTGCGCCCAGAACGCGGCCGGAGCTTTTGCTGGCTCCCTTGGCTGCTGCGAGGGCTGACGAGGCCATACTGATAGACACGGCCGTGGAACTGAGGAAGGATCTTCTATTCATGACAATTCTCGTGGAGGAGTAGGACGTACGGGGAACTCTTTCAAGCCCCCTTAAAGTTTACTACTTCGAGTCTGAGCTTGTCGTACTAGAGGAAGAAGAGGACGACGAACTTTTCGAATCCCCGGAGGAGGACGAAGTCGAAGGAGCCGGCGTGGAGTCAGAAGTTTTGGAATCGGACTTCGAATCGCTTTTGGGCGGAGCGGATGTCGATCCGTTCTTCGCGTAATCGGTGATGTAGAAACCACTTCCCTTGAACTGCAGGGCGGACGTGGAGATGAGGCGCTCGACGGCGCCTCCGCAACCTTCGTGCGTTGCGACCGGAACATCCGAGAACTTCTGAATCACCTCAAATACGCCGCCACACTTATCGCACTTGTATTCGTAGATGGGCATGCTTATGTTTTTGAGAGAACTTCAATCGCCTTCTTCAGCGGGGCGTCTTCCTGCGCCTTGGCCGGCTGTTGCGGCGGCGTGGCCGGATCGTCGTCATCGTCTTCGACAGTAGCATCGCTGTTGTCGAGAACCGGGTTGGCGGGCACGACGCCGGTTTCAGAGATCGGCTTGCCTGAGGAGGCGTAATACTTGGCGACAGTCAAGATGAGCGCGCTGCCGTCATCGAGGGTGACGGTCTTCTGCACGCCGGCGTAACCGTAGGTCCGTTCGCCGACCGCTTCGGCGCGCTTGGCGTCAAGCAGCGCGGATGCGGCAATTTCAGCGGCCCCGGCGGTGCCACGGTTGGTGATCAGCGCGAGAGGCAGCTTTGAAACGCGGAGCTTGGCTTCCGCCGCGAAATCCTGCTTGGCGACCTTCTGGCCGCGGAGCGATCCGAGCGTGCCGCTCTCGACGAACAGGTTCGCGAGACGGATGCCGTCGGCGGCTTCGCCATTGGCGCAGTTGCGCAGATCGAGGATAACCTTCTTAATGCCCTGCCTGTCGAGCTCTTTCAGCCGGGCGGCGACCTGATCGACGTGGGTGGAATCGACGGAATACGTCTGCACCTGGGCAATGCCCTTGTCCTTGTCTACGATTTTGACGGCGACATCGGGATATTTGGCGGCGGCCCGCGCTAGCGAAACCTTCGCGGGTTCCGGATTGCGGAGGCGGAGCACGGTGACTTCGATCGCGGAACCGGGTTCGCCCCGCAACAGCATCTGGGCGTAAGCGAGAGGCATATCGCGAGTGGCGACGCCGTTGATGGCTTCGATCACGTCGCCGGTGCTGAGATTGTTTTTGGAGGCCGAACTGCCCGGCATCACGGATACGATCGAAACGTAGCCGGCGCGGCGCGCGAGAATGAGACCAACGTCGCCTTTGAACTGATCTTTATTCTTTTGGTATTGCTTGAACTGGTCGGCGCTCAGGTAGCTGCCGAACGGATCGACGGCTTCGAGCAGGCCATTGAGGGCGCCCGCAGTAACGCCTTTGAGGTCAGGCTCTTCCACATAGTCGCTCTTGATCTTGGATAAGACCTCTGAGAACACGGCTAGATGCCGGTACGGCTGGTCGTTCGAGGCGCTGCGGCCACGAACGGCTCCGAACAGGAGCAAGCCAACCAAACAAGTGGAAGTGCTGACGACAGCGTATTGGAATCTGCGATTCATGGGACGAGGCCCCCTTATAGATACAAGAATACCATCGGCGGCGAGGGAGTCCTAGCCACTGACCCTTTGGACGTCCCGGATAGCCAAAACGTTCCGCTGTGAAATTTTTTCGGAAAACTGACCCATTCGTACTAAGTTTTTCCGCGTATAGGGTTGAAGGAGTTCAAAAATATGCGCGCGAGGTTTTTGCGGCGAGACGAGCGCGTCTTTGCAAGACAAGTGTTCGGCAAGACTCTTCCACTCGATGACATCTTGGTGACCGACCTATTGGGGGCGGGCAACGAACCATTTACGGCAGTGAGCGGTCCTTCAAATGCACCGTTGCCTTTTGTGGTTCCGGCGCCTCGCTTCATATACGCATTGAACGTGGGCAGCGAAGGTTTTGAAAACTGCATCGCGCCCAGCGTCAAAGCAGCTTTTGTCCGCGAACTAGCGCGCGTGTGGCAGGGTCCGGCATATGTCGCCGCCGGGCGCAGGACCGGACGCGCCGACTACAAAATCGGAGGGCCCTGGGCCGCCTTCGATTCCGATCAAAAGGCGAGCCTCGTGGAAGACTGGTTCCGCGGCGGCATGCGCTATGACGATCCTCGCATGAACTACATCAGCGGATATATCCGCCGCGGCAACCGGGCCTAACAAACGCTATCTCTATCTCTGCACGCGGCCTGAACCACCGCCCTTGATCAATCCGTCGACTTCTTCCACGGTGAACCGGTTGAAGTCGCCGGGGATCGAGTGCTTCAGGCACGACGCCGCCACGGCGAATTCCAGCGCATCCTGATGCGTGGGCCGGTTGAGCAGACCCCAGATCAAACCTCCGCCAAAGCAATCGCCTCCGCCTACTCGATCCACGATATGGGTGATGTCGTAATGCTTCGACAACAGGAACTCCATCCGGTTGTTGAGGCAAGCAGACCAACCATTGTGGGACGCACTCATGGATTCGCGGAGCGTGATGGCGATCATTTCGAGGTTCGGGTACTTGCCGAGCACCGTATCGGTGAGCCGGCGGTATTGCTCACGATCCAGCTTGCCTGAGTGCACGTCGGACTCGGCCTGGATCCCCAGCGCCATCTGGCAGTCTTCTTCATTGGCAATGCCGACGTGAACGTACTGGAACAGTTCCGCCATCACCTCGCTGGCCTTCTTGCCGTACTTCCACAGGTTCTTGCGATAGTTGAGATCGCATGAGACCTTGAGACCCATCTCACGGGCCTTTTTGACGCTTTCGATCGCCAGATCGGCGGCCGATTGCGACAGCGCCGGCGTGATGCCAGTGATGTGGAACCATCCCGCGCCATCGAAGACTTTCGCCCAGTCGATGTCGCCGGGCTTGGCAAGCGAAATCGACGAATATTCGCGGTCGTAGACGACTTTGGATGGCCGCTGATTCGCACCGGGTTCGACGAAATAGATGCCGAAGCGGCCCTTCTGGCGGACGATCGGACTGGGATCCACGCCAAAGCGGCGCAGTTCGCCGATGAAGGCGTCAACGATGGGATTGGCTGGAGGCAGCACGGTCACGTAGCGCGCCGGGTTGCCGAAGCCTGCCAGCGCGACCGCGACATTCGCTTCGCCGCCGCCGAACGTGGCGAGGAACTGCGGGGACTGCAGGAATCGCTCAAAGCCGGGCGGCGCCAGGCGGAGCATGATCTCTCCGAAAGTAACGACTGTTGTGGACATGTGAAACCAGAATTTTATCAGGCCGAGCCAACTCCGGTCGCGTCAAACCGCGCTAATTCATGTGAGGAGCAGAGTTCGGGTGATGCTTTTAAGGATCCAGATTGCCGCAATCGTCCTGGCGTCGGCTACCGATCTTGCCCGGGCGCAAGGAATCGATGAGGTCCGTGTCTCGAGCAGCGGATCCGGCGTCGAGACGGCATACGAAATTCGCCCGTCCGGCGCCTGCCGCATTCGCTGGGTTGTGTCGCGTTCCGGGGTCAATGTGGGCATCGCGCAATATCGCGCGCAGTGCAATTTGTCTTTAAAGGAACAGATGCCGGCCCAAGCGAAGATTCTAGCGCGAGTGCTCGCGGGCGAGCCGCAGTTCCAGACGCTTTTTCTGGGGAGGTTGGCCGCCTGGCCGGAACTTTCGCAGCGTCTTGCCGCTGCAGCTCAACGCTCTGCGGGGTGGGACGCCAAGGCGGGGCGGCCGAAAACGGGAGCCTTGAATCCGTTTCTGCTGGAGCTCGCCTCTGCGCCGGATAGCGATCTTTTTGGGGAATGGAAGCGAATCTTCGAGGACCATCGCCTGACGCTTCAGGTAGCGGGCGTCGAGAAAGCCTCCATTGGCGCGGACAAACTGCCATACGACTGTTTGATTTGGTTTTCCGTCAGAAAGACGGATCGTTCGAAATGAAAGGAAAAGGTAACTGCGATGAAACTTTCACCGCTCAGTGACATGTGGGACCAGTATCCACTCGGCGCCCCGGCAGCCGTTGCATCATTGGTTGGCGGCCCCGTTGGCGACCATATTGTGAACGATCATTGGGAGACTTGCTGTATTCGCTGCAGCCGGGCATTGAACTACTCCGCCCGTCCTGTAAGCGATTTTTCAAAGATGGCGAACAAATACATGGACGGCCCGAACCCAAAGGTTCGAGCCAGCAAGGGCGGCGACGACAACTGGTACATCTACAGTTGCTACGACCTGCGTGTGTACCTCGAGAACCGGTTCGGGCAGGCGAAGAAGTTCGGAAGCTACGCCAGCAGCGATCTTTCGGGCATTCAGGGGATCATCATGTTCGCCTTTCGCCACTGTGATCTGTGGAATGGATCGGAGGTCCGCTACAACACGGACTTCACCGACGGGACAAAGACGGTCAGCGAGATTCTGATTTGGGAAGCGCCGTCTTAGGCTAATGTTCGGGAACCGTGTCGCAGCTCGGAAACGCTTCGAGCACGGTATTGCCTTTGTATCCCAACTCGTCGCGGAGGCCCACCTTCGACGTGTAGTAGCCGTCCGCGGTGAGATTCTTCACCGTCGTCCAAAAGGCCGACTGCGCCGTTTTGGTTTTGGCTTTTTCAGCGGCGTCGCACATCTGCTGCGCAAGTCGTTCGCGAGCGGCCGGCTTCATCCGTACGAACTTCTTCCGTTCGAGCATGGCGAGGCCGCCTCGCAGAGTCGCCGCGAGCTTCTTGTTGTTTGCAGCTACGTAATCGATATACGCAGGCACTCCGGCAGCGGAGGCGCTGGGCGTATCGGTCGCCGGAATGATCACGTCCACAAAGGCCGACAGGTTCGTAAATTCCGCCTCGTTGAACAATTGGCGTTGGTAGGTCTGCGGCTGCCCTTCTTCGTGCTGATGCTGGCCGTAGAGTTCGGCGGACTGAAACGGGAAGATGCAGGTGGAACCGATGGCGCCGATGATTTTCAGGGCCTCGCGCCGGGGTTCGACGGGCTGTTGCTTCTTGCTCATTTCCTACACTTCTCCTTTCCGCAGGCGTTCGGCGAGGTGGTCCGCGGTGCGTGCGGCGAGCGCCATGATGGTGTGAGTCGGATTCTTCTCGGACGCGGACGGAAAGATGCTGCCATCGACGACGAACAGGTTCGGCACGTCGTGGGTTTGCCCCCACTTGTTGGTGACCGACGTTTTCGGATCGTCCCCCATGCGGGCGCCTCCTAACTCGTGGTTGCGCACCGGCGCGTCCCACGTGCTGTGAATCTCCGCCCCGGCGCTCTTGAGAATCTCGACAGACCACTCGGTCATGGTGCGAAAGAGCTTCATGTCGTTTTCGAGATACGTGATTTGCCGTCTCGCGGCGCGCAATCCCCATGGGTCTTTCATTTCCGGATCGAGGTCAATGTAGCTTTGCTGGCTCGGTAGCATTTCTCCATACGGAGAGAACACCAGGTGCGCAGGATAGCGCTGCTTGATGGCCTCTTTGTAAGACTTGCCGAAGCCGGGAATCGTACGCGTCCAGCCCACTGAACGGCGGTTCTGGTAGTTGAATTGGATGCCGAAGCTTCGAGCATAATCACGCTTCCTGTCGTGCATGAACGACGGCACGTAAGCGTGATCGAGAAAGCCTTCGTCGTTGGTGGTGGGCTTGCCTTTCAGATCGTCGAGAAAGCATTCCACGCCGCCGGTGAAGTGGGGAATGAAGTCCTGCCCAAGATGCCCGCTCGAGTTGGCGAGCCCCGTCGGATAACGACGGGACTTGGACATCATGAGGAGGGCGACGCTCTGGACACAGGCGCATGCCACCACCACGGCGCGGCCCCGGACTTCGCCCTGCGCCGTGGTTTCACGATGGATGTAGCGGACTCCGGTGGCCTTGTTTTCATCGGAGACCATCACCTCGTACACGATCGCGTTCGGAACCACCTCGAGTTTGCCGGTGGCGCGCGCCGTGGGGTTGATGTGGACGTCCGCGGAATTGTACTTGGCGGCGACATCGCAGCCGGCCATGCAATTGCCGCAGAAGTGGCAGGCCGGGCGTCCGTCGCGCGGCACGCTCAGCGTGGATTTGCGGACGTGGATGACTTTGACCCCGAGTTTCGCTGCCCCGCGCTGCACGATGCGATCGCTGCACTTCATCGGGACAGGCGGCAGAAAGATGCCGTCGGGCAGGTCTTTCAGGCCATCGAGATTGCCGCAGACACCCACTTCGCGCTCGATCCGGTCGTAGTACGGCGCGAGGTCCGCGTAATCAAACGGCCAGTTTTCGCCAGCGCCGTTGTCGTGATCTTTTCCTTTGAAATCGCGCTGGCTGAAACGCCAGGCAACGGCGTTCCAAAGCATGGTCTTGCCGCCGACGCCGCGGCTGCGCTCGGTATCCATCCCCTGTTTACCGGGCTTCATGGTGGGAATGTGGCGGTTCTTGAACTCGTAGGGCATCGCGTGGGTGTTGAAGTCGGTGCGCGTGTTGAGGCGAGGACCGCCTTCGACAATCGCAACATCCGCGCCAGCCCGGGCGAGATGCGCAGCTAGAGTTCCACCTCCCGCGCCGGATCCCACTACAACGACGTCGTAAACCTTGGTGGCCATGCGGTTCATTTTACATGCGGAGGACGTAACTGGCTACGCATCACGGGTTATGTATCGCCCGAATCGCCAGTTCGGGTTGATAAGCGATGATTCGCTGCCATGCGACTGCCGGCCCCGCGGGACGCCGCCGGTGGCGGCAATTTCGTTTTTTCCCGGATCGCACGGACGCCAGCGGCCTCAACGGTGAAACGACGCGAAGCTTGTTTCTCGCCGCGCAGGATCATTCCGCCCTCGCGAACGCTTCCGAGGAGGTCGTCAAACAACGTTCGGTCGAAGGGTTTCGGTTTCATCGTCCAACAGTAGATCACTCGAGCGCCACCGCTCCTCGCGCTGCTCCCGATGGAGCTTGGGGCTTATTGGCAGTTCTGTTTTTACATGCGCGGGCGTACCCGGCACTCGCGCGGCGAACGTCGTATCGTAAAGCTATGATTTACCGCGGCGCCCACCTGGTTGTTTTGGTCACCGGACTTTCGTTCGTTTCCTTCGGACAGTTGGGGCCGCAATACCCGCCGGGTGGTGGTTACCCAGGCGGCGGCAACGGTACTGGCTACCCTGGCAATGGACGAACCGGTGGTGGCAATGGCTTGCCCCGCCTGCCCTTCCCCGGCAAGAAGAAAAAAGACAAAGACAAGGCCACCAAAGAGCAGATGCGGAATCTGACGGATCTGCGGGGCATTTTGCGGCGGATGGACGCGAAGACACTGGTGCTCGAGGCCGACGACAAGCGCTTCTTGCAGGTGGTCCGCAACGATGAGTCGAAGCTGCTGAAGAACGGGGAAGAGGCGAAGTCCACCGATTTCGCGCCGGGCGATCATGTGATTGTCGAGGCCGCGGTCGATGACGACAACCGGTTCATCGCGGTTCGCATCAACTGGGAAAAAGAAGGCACCGAAAAGGAGCGCGTATCCGCGCGCGGACCCCTGCCGGAAACAGTGCAATTCGAAGACGACCGCAAAGGTCCGCCCGAGGAAGTGAAGCGTGCCGGATCAACCGGCGGCGCCAGTTCCTCGCGCGATCGCGACGATGATGGACCTCCGAAAATGACCCGCAAGGGTGAACCGGCGCCTGCATCGAAGAAACCTGAAGAGATAGCGTCGAACGTACCTCCGCCTTCGCCGTCGAAGGGCAAAGCATCGTCGACCCCTGCGCCGGCGCCCGAGCCTGAGGAGGTTCGCGAAAAGGGAACTCTTGTGGTGGACAAGGTGGATCTGGAGCCGGTTCCCAAGGTCAAGCGCGGACGTCCTGCGCCAAGGCCTCGCTCGGCTGACGAGCTAGACGACGTAGCGCCCGTTACCGCTGCACCCGGCATCACGGCAGGAGGCGCCCGTGAGATTGCCAGCGCGACTTCGGTTTCTGCGTCGGCCCCAACTGCCATGCCCTCTGCTTCCGGCCGTCCGGTGATCGCCGACGGTGGATCCGCGGACCCGTTGCTCGAACGCGCCAAAGAGTCCGCCATGAATTTCACTGAAGTGCTGCCCAACTACACTGCGAAGCAGATGACGACCCGCTTCAACGGCAACGGCAAGGCCGACCGTTGGGACCCGCAGGACAACTTCACCGCTGACATTGTGTACCAGGACGGCAAAGAGAATTACACGAACGTCCTGTTGAACGGCAAGCCCGCCAAGGGCAAGGTCGAACAGACTGGAGCCTGGTCGCGCGGCGAGTTCGGCACCACGTTGCGGGACGTTTTTTCGCCAGCCACCAACGCGGCGTTCAAACCCCGGGGCTCGGCCACCATCTCGAATCGCAAGGCCAAATATTACGACTTCACTGTCGAACAGGAGAATTCGCACTGGCAGATCGGAGTCCCAGGGCAGACCTATTTCCCTTCCTACCGCGGATCGGTTTGGATCGATATCGAAACCGCTCGCGTGCTGCGCATTGAAATGCAGGGCCGCCGGATTCCGGAAGCTTTTCCCATCGACACGGTGGAGTCGGCGATCGACTTCGACTTTGTGAAAATCGGCGGCGGCAGCTACCTGGTGCCGGTGCATTCGGAATCATTGAGTTGCTTCCGTAGCGCCAATATGTGCAACAAGAACGTGATCGATTTCCGGAACTATAGAAAGTTCGGCGCGCAGTCCGAGTTGATTCTGAGCCAGTAACATCCGGGTCCGCGGCAGCATCGTGTACCATTAGCGAAAAAAGGAGTACTCATGCTGCTGCGTACGATTCCTGCAATCTTTCTGTTGACTCGCGTCGCCTGCATGGCGGACGACGTCGTGTATCAAAAACCTTCTAAAGAAATTCTGGACGTTCTGCATGCTCCGGGGACGCCTGTGCTTGATGTGAACCCCTCGAAAACGCACGTCATGCTGATCCGCATGGAGCGCTATCCTCCAATCTCGGAAGTCGCTGCGCCGATGTTGCGGCTGGCGGGCTTGCGGATTTCGCCCGCCACCAATGGTCCGCATTCCGCCCGTGAAGTGGAAAGCATGGAACTCCTTCGGCTTTCGGATCAAACGAAGGTCGCGGTATCAGCGGGCCCGAATGCGCGCATGGGCATTCCGCGCTGGAGCCTCGACGGCAGTTCGTTCGCTTTCACGAACACCACCGCAACCAACGGAATCGAGCTCTGGGTGGGCAGCACCGCCACCGGAAAAGTGCGCCGGATCGACAGCGTCAAGCTGAATGCCGTGCTCGGCGTACCGATGCAATGGACCAGCGACAACAAGACCCTGCTCGTTCACGCGATCCCCGCCAATCGCGGCGCAGCGCCGCAGCGTCCCGCGACCCCGCGGGGACCGAAAGTGCAGGAAAGCGAAGGCCGCGCGGCCGGCATCTGGACCAATCCCGATGCGCTCAAAGACTCGCATGACGAGGATCTGTTCGACTACTACGGCGCCTCGCAACTCGCCTGGGTGGATTCGGTCTCCGGCAAGGTGACGCCCTACGGACGGCCCGGCATGTATGTCAGCGCAGCCATCTCGCCCGACGGCGCGCACGTGCTCACGACCCGTATTCACCGGCCTTTCACGTATCTGCACTACTACACGGCATTCCCCAAGGAAGTTGAAGTGTGGGATCGCACGACGGGAAACCTGGAACGTAAGATCGCCAGCCTGCCCCTCGAGGATCGCGTGCCGGTGGACGGGGTCCCTGTGGGTCCGCGGGCGTTCCAATGGCGCCCGAACGAGGACGCGAGCCTGCTGTGGGTGGAAGCGCTGGACGGCGGCAACCCGAAAGAAAAGGTTCCGCATCGCGACCGGATCCTGATGTGGAAGGCCCCGTTTGAAGGCGAAGCCAAAGAGGCCTTCAAGGTCGAGCAGCGCTACATGGGGCTGACGTTTATCGATCAGAACGCGGTGGCGATGGTATCCGATCTGGAGCGTTCGAAGCGCTGGGTCCGCACGCTGGCCGTGAACCTCGACAACCCGGCCGAAACGCCGAAAACTATCTTCAGCCGCGATATGCGGGATCGCTACCGCGACCCCGGCCAGCCGGTTCGGCGCGTGCTTCCGACCGGGCAGAGCGCGATCGCGTCGAGCGGCAATTTCATTCTGCTCGATGGCGAAGGCGCGGGCCCGAAAGGATCCCGGCCGTTCCTGGATCGTTTCAACATCCAGGAACAAAAGACCGAGCGATTGTTTCAGTCCTCTGAGACGACTTACGAGAATGTGACGGCCGTGCTCGACACCGAGGGCAAGCGGTTCATCACCCGCAAAGAGTCGCCCACTGAGCCTCCGAATTACTATTTGCACTACAGCCGTAAGATCACCGCGCTCCCCAAATACACGGATCCCACGCCCCAGTTGCGCGGCATCAAGAAACAGTTGGTGACCTACAAGCGGCCCGATGGCGTGCCCCTGTCATTCACGCTATACCTGCCTCCGGATTATCAGCCGGGCAAGCGTCTGCCGACGATTGTCTGGGCCTATCCGCTGGAATTCAACGATGCGGACACCGCCGGGCAGATCGTGGGCTCGACGCAGCGGTTCACCACGATTGCAGGAACCTCGCATCTGTTCTTCCTGCTGCAGGGGTACGCGATTCTCGACAACGCCTCCATGCCGGTCGTCGGTTCGATCGAGAAGGTGAACGACACCTACATCGAGCAAATTGTCGCGTCCGCCAAGGCGGCGATCGACAAGGCGGCGGAGATGGGCGTCACCGATCCGGAACGCGTGGGGGTGGGCGGTCATAGCTATGGCGGCTTCATGACGGCGAACCTGCTGGCGCATTCCGATCTCTTCCGCGCGGGCATCGCGCGAAGCGGCGCTTACAATCGCACGCTCACTCCGTTCGGCTTTCAGAGCGAGCGCCGCACGCTGTGGGAGGCGCCGGAAACCTACATCCGCATGTCGCCCTTTCTACAGGCGCACAAAATCAAACAGCCGATCCTGTTGATTCATGGCGAGGCGGATAACAATCAAGGCACGTTCCCGATCCAGTCCGAACGCATGTATCAGGCAATTCGCGGCAATGGCGGCCATGTCCGGTACGTGGTGCTGCCATCGGAATCGCACGGCTACGGCGCCCGCGAATCTGTGGAACACACGCTGTGGGAAATGACGGCGTGGTTCGAAAAACACGTCAAGAACGCGCCCGCACGCATGACCACCGCGGCGAATTAATTCAAGCGAACGGAACCAGGCTGACCGGTCCAGGATCCCAGAGCGCCAAGGTCCGCCTGGCTGTCCCGCAGGCGGACCGTGTTGCCCTTGAATCCTGGTTGCTCATAAAGATCGACGCTGCGGACGCGGCCTTTGAACTGCACCGAGCCGTAACGCGCGAATGGCGGCATTTGCTGGGCATTCTGGCCGGCGGCGACACAATAAGACGCTCCGCGAAAGTTGGGTTCGGCAAAGAAACATGCCCCATCGGTTGCATTCGAGTACAGCGACGGGCTTGGACGCCCAGGGTTGCGCGGAGGGATGTCCATCACCCTGCCATCGCTGACGCGCGCTTCGTATTGCTGACCTTTCCAGAGGTACACCACATACAGGACCTTCTCGTCGCCGCGCGCCGGATCGACGGAGAGGGTGTTGGCGCCAACGGTGAGGGTGAGCCGATCGTCCGTGATCAGGCTGGTGACAATCTTCGTCACATCGGAATTGCGGCTCGCCGTGCCATACGTCGCGGAAAGTATGCGGAGACCTGCCGTGGGAACCGCAGGGGAAGCGCCTTCCGGCAAACGCAGCCAATCCGATTCGCGGATGCGCAATTCCCGCGCACGGCCTTCGATTTCGTAGGCAAGTTGCAGTTCCTTCACCACAGCAGGCGCGGGATCGACGCCGCCCATGTTGGCATTGGTGACTTGCACCTCAATGGCGTTGTTGCTAACCCGGCTTTGCAGCAAGCGCGTGACATCCACCGTGCGGTTGCCGGCGCCGTACACTGCGCGCACGATCCGCAGGCCGCGTCTGCGCACGGTGGTTTGCACTGGCGGCGCTCCGATCTGGGCGGTGTCCCCGTCGCGCCATTCGCCGTTGTTGAACTGGCCGTTCCAGCGATAGTAAATCCGCAGGACCTTCACGACGCCCCGCGCCGGGTCGAGCCCGCCGAAGGAGCTTGGCGCCACAGGGATTACAGCGCCGCCGTTCGTCTGCACCATTGCACGCACCCGCGCTGTAACGTCGGCAAAACGGTCGTCAAGCCCGTAATAGGCGCCGATGATTTCGAGCGAATCATTCTGCGCGGCGGAAGCGCCCGCGAGCATAAGCAGCAGGGCAATGAACTTCATGATGCCTTGTAGTTTATCGTTTGGGTTTCAACTCGGACGGAAACTCCGCGCCCTTGCTCCGGTCCGGCGACCGCAGGTTCATCTGGGGTCCGCGATCGCGCTGCAACGGAATGTTCATGCCATTGGTCTGATCGAGGATGTCGAACAACTTCTCGCGCATGCGGGCAATGGTCGCTTTGTGCGCCGGATTGAAGATCAGATTGCGGCTTTCGAGCGGATCTTCCTGCAGATCGTACAGCTCGTCCACATCCCAGATGCCCTGATAGCGGATGAATTTGTAGCGGTCCTCCCGCAATGCGTGCATCGTAGGCGTCTGCGGAAAATTGCGCTCCCAGTAGTATTCGTAGACCAGTTCTTTACGCCACTCCGCCGATTCGCCACGCACGAGCGGCAGCCAACTGCGGCCGTCGAGCCCTTGTGGAATCGCGGTTCCAGTCACGTCGAAGACCGTCGGCATGATGTCGAGATTGGCGACCACTTCTTTGATGACCTTGCCTCCCGGAAAGAGCTCCGGGCAGCGCGCGAGCATTGGCACGCGCATCGATTCCTCGTACGCGGTGCGTTTGTCGATTAACCCATGCTCGCCGAATGCGAACCCGTTGTCGCCCATGTAAATGACCAGAGTCGAATCCAGTTCGCCGCGTTTCTTCAGTTCTTCGAGGACAGCGCCGACGCTTTCATCGACGCCGAGCAGCGTCTCGGCGTACTTCTTGTAGTAGTCCTCGATGTCGAGCGTCGAATGGTATGGATACTCCACGCCGTGCCAGGAATTGCGCTGGTTCTGCACCCACATCGGCCGGTGCTGCGCCATTTCTCCGTCCGCCGCCATCGTGGGCGGATAGGCGAACTTCTCGTTCTTGTAGCGGCCCTTGTGTCGATCTGCCGGGACGAAATCGGCATGCACCGCCTTGTGCGAAAGATACAGGAAGTACGGCTGCTCTTTGGGCAAGGTCCGCAACCAGTCGAGCGCGTAGGTTGTGAGTTCGTCGGTGATGTAGCCCTTTTGCGGAACCTTCCTGCCATTCACGTTGAGGCCATTGGGGCTGGGCAGATAGGTTCCCTGCCCGCGGAAACTCACCCATTGATCGAAACCCGGTTTGGGCTCGTCCGTTTCCGCGCCCATATGCCACTTGCCGAAAAACCCCGTCTTGTATCCGGACTTTTGCAGAACCGCTGGAAAGAACGTCGTGCCATCGGGAATCGGAGTATTGTTATCGACGATGCGGTGGCGATGCGCGTAGGTTCCCGTGAGAATCGACGCGCGGCTCGGGCTGCACAACGCCGTCGTGACGAAGGCATTCTTGAAATGCGCGCCCTCGCTGGCGAGCCGGTCGAGTTGCGGCGTCTGCAGCCAGGGTTGCGTCTTCAAGAAGCCCATCGCGTCATAGCGATGATCATCGGTGAGGATGAAGATCACGTTGCGCCGCTTTCGGGGCTGCTGGGCCATCGCAGTCATGGCTGTGGTTTGCAGCAATTGTCGTCGAGTCATTGGATCATTTTAGAACTCTGCGTTGCCGGCTAGAACTCCGCGTTGCCCGGCGTGCGCGGGAACGGAATCACATCGCGGATGTTGGTCATGCCCGTGACATACATCAGGATGCGTTCGAAGCCCAATCCGAAGCCCGCGTGAGGCGCGCCACCGAACTTGCGGAGTTCGAGATACCACTTGTAGGCCTCGGGAGGCGTGCCGTGGACGCGGCACTGTTCTTCCACCTTGCGAAGCAATACGTCGTGACGCTCTTCGCGCTGGCTGCCGCCGACAATCTCGCCGATGCGCGGCGCGAGGATATCCATCGCACGAACCGTCTTGCCGTCCTCGTTCTCACGCATGTAGAAGGCCTTGATTTCCTTCGGATAGTCGGTGACCACGACAGGCTTCCTGAAGACCTCTTCACAGAGGTAGCGTTCGTGCTCGCTCTGCAGGTCCGAACCCCACTGCACCGGGAACTCCCACTTCTTGTCAGCCTTGACGATGCGCTCGACCGCTTCGGTATACGAAACGTGTTGAAACTCGCTGTTCACCACATTGTCCAGTGTCTTGAGAAGCTCTTTGTCGTAGAACTGCTGGAAGAATTCGAGGTCGCGGCGGCAGCCTTGCAGCACCGCATCGATGATGTATTTCAGAAAGGCTTCGGCAAGGCGGCGGTTGCCGTCCAGATCGCAAAACGCCATTTCAGGCTCGATCATCCAGAACTCGGCGAGGTGGCGGGCGGTGTTCGAGTTTTCGGCGCGGAAGGTCGGGCCAAAGGTGTATACATTGCTGAACGAGAGCGCAAAGACTTCCGCCTCGAGCTGGCCGCTTACGGTGAGATGGGCCTTCTTCGCAAAGAAATCCTGCGAATAGTCGACTTGTCCGTCGGCAGTCTTCGGCAGCGGCTTCTCGAGCGGCAGCGTCGTCACTTGAAACATGTTGCCCGCGCCCTCGGCGTCGGACGTCGTGATGATCGGTGAATGGACGTACAGAAACCCGCGTTCCTGAAAGAAACGATGGATCGCGAACGATAGCGTGTTGCGGACGCGAAATACCGAACCGAACGTATTGGTTCGGGTTCTGAAGTGCGCGATGTCGCGCAGGTGCTCGAGCGAGACCCGTTTCTTCTGCAGGTAGTATTCTTCAGGATTCGCCGCGCCGAGCAGTTCGAGTGATTCGACATCGAGGTCGATGCGCTGGCCCTTGCCGCCCGATTCGACGATGGTTCCAGCCGCCGTCAGGCACGCGCCGGTGGTGATCTTCGCGAGCATCTCGTCGCTCACCACGCCTTTTCTGACGACCAATTGCAATTCTTCAAAGCAGGAACCATCGTTAATCTTGACAAAGTAATGGGCGGGAAACTCGGTCTTGGTTTTGACCCAGCCATGGGCCGTCACCTTTTCGCCGACGGATTTCTCGATGATGTCGCGGACGTAGCCGCCGGGTTGAATCACGGTGCTTCTCGACTCCAGTCATGTGAAAGCGAACAGGGATCGGCGTTACGATCCATCAAGCAACTGGAAACCCTCGACGCCGATCCCGTTGTTCGCGAGTTGCTCAAAAGCGATAGACTTCCATTTTCGCCTGTTTCCATGCTTAGCATTGTGATCGGTCTCGTTCTGGCGGCGGACTTGCGAGTCGCGCCATTCAAAGCAGACGCCACGCCCGCGATGGGCGAGCCTCTGATCTGGGTTACGCCTGCCACCCAAGTGCTCGATCCGCTGTTCGCCAAGGGCGTCATCGTCGAATCCCGCGGCAAGCGCTACGTGATGTGCGCGATGGATTGGTGCGGCGTTTCCGGACGCACGCATCGCATGCTGCGCGAGGCGCTGGCGCAGGGCGCGAAAACCAAGCTCGAGTACGTCACCCTACACACGGTGCATCAGCATTCCGCTCCTTACATCGACGGCGACGGCTACGCGATCCTGACCAAGCTGCTGCCGAACCCTCCTTTGATGATGTCGGCGGGCTACCTCGAGAAGCTGGCGGCGGGCATGCGGGATGCGGCTTCCGCGGCGGCGTTCCACGACATCGGCCAGATTGGCCTGGGCGAAGCGCGAGTCGAAAGGGTGGCTTCCGCGCGGAGGCTGAAGATCGACGGCAAGCTGGTGACCCGGTTCAGCACGGATGGCAAAGATCCGGCGAAAGCGGCGATGCCTGAGGCGCCCATAGACCCGATGCTGCGTACGCTGACGTTCGCCGAAAACGGCAAGGCGGTAGCGCGGCTGCACTACTACGCGACGCATCCGCAAACGTTCTGCTGCGACGGGCGCGTGTCCGGCGACATGCTCAACGCCGCGCGCGAAGGGTTTGAGCACCAGGACGGCGGCGCGGTGCAAATCAACTTTGACGGCGCGGGCGGCAACGTCACCGTCGGCAAGTACAACGACGGAACCGAAGCGGCGCGCAAGGCATTAGCCGAACGGCTACGCGCGGGCATGGCCGCGTCCGTAGCCTCCACAAAATGGATGCCGGCCGGCGATATTACCTGGAAGACCGAAGGCGTCCACCTGCCTCCGCGGAAGGACCTCGCGATGCACCAGGAGATTCTCGCGCATCCGGAAAAGCGCACCGCCATCGAACTCTACCGCGCGGCGATCGCCGTAGCGTTTGCGGAACGGAAGTCCCCCGTGGTGTTGACCTCGATGCGCATCGGCAGGAACGTCCGCATACTCCACATGCCCGGCGAACCGCTGCTCGAGTTCCAGAATTTCGCGCGGGGCTTGGCGGAAAACGTCCTCGTCGCCGGTTATGGCGACCTGCAAACCGGGTATCTCGTTCCCGACATCGCCTATGATGAAGGCGGCTACGAACCCAGCGCCTCCAACGCAGGGCCCGGAACCGAAGGAATTCTCAAAGCAGCGATTCAGAAGCTTTTGCAAGTGCGCTAGAGTGGAAGATTCGAACGGAATGGAGGCAAACATGCAGGCCTTGGGAATGGTTGAGACCAAAGGATTGACCAGCGCAATTGAAGCCGCTGATGCGATGGTGAAGACGGCAAACGTCACTTTGCAGGGAAAAGAGTTCATTGGGGCCGGCTATGTGCTCATTACCGTTCGTGGCGATGTCGGCGCGGTGAAGGCCGCTACCGACGCGGGCGCGGCTGCCGCCCGTCGCGTGGGCGAACTCGTCAGCGTCCATGTCATCCCCGCCCCGGCCAGCGATGTCGAAGCCGTGCTGCCAGGCGTGAACCACAAGAAGTAAGCAATGCAGTTGGATAAGGACCTGCTATCGATTCAGGAGGTCCGCGCCAAGGTAGAGAGCGCCTATCTGGCCTGGGGGAAGTATCGCAACTTCACGCAGGAGCAGGTGGATGCGATTGTCGAAGCCATGGCCGCGGCGGCGCGCGAACACGCCTACCGGCTGGGCGAACTGGCGGCTACTGAAACCGGGTACGGCAACGCCCAGGATAAATACGCGAAGAACATGCTGTCGGCGGACATCCTGCCGCGCGCCATCCGAGGCATGAAAACGGTCGGCGTATTGCGCGAAATCAAAGACCAGCAGGTGACCGAGATCGCCACGCCGATGGGAGTCGTCGCGGCGATTCTGCCGACTACGAACCCGACCTCGACCGCGATTTACAAGACCATCATTGCAATCAAGGCCGGCAACGCGATTGTAGTGAGTCCACATCCGCGAGCGAAGCAATGCACCTGCGAAACAGTGGCGGTGATGACCGATGCCGCGGAGCGCGCCGGCGCTCCTGAAGGATTGATTCAATGCGTCTTCAACGCAACCATCGAATCCACCAATGAATTGATGCGGCACAAGCGCACAGGGGTGATTCTCTCCACCGGCGGCAGCGGCATTGTGCGGGCGGCGTATTCGAGCGGCAAGCCGGCGTTTGGCGTAGGCCCGGGCAATGTTCCGGTGCTGCTCGACGCCTCGGCTCCGGTTGCGGAATGCGTGGCTGGAGTGGTGGCGGGCAAGACGTTCGACTACGGGACGATCTGCTCGAGCGAACAAACCATCGTGGCCGAAAAGTCGCGCCGCGATGAGGTTTTGAGCGAGTTGAAGAAGCGCAAGGCGTACTTGTGCGACGAGGCGCAGGGCAAGGCGCTCGCGAAAATTTTGCTCACCCCGCAGTTCACGGTCGCCGCCGATTGCGTGGGGCAACCCGCGGCGAAGATTGCGGCGATGGCGGGGTTCCAGGCGCCTTCCGATACGTCGGTGCTCGCGGTCGAAATAGCCGGAGTGGGCAAGGCGCATCCATTGTCGGCGGAAAAGCTTTCTCCGGTGCTGTCGCTGCTGTTCGTGGACGATTTCGCAGCGCAGGTGGACGCCTGCGAGGCCATTCTGCGTTTCGGCGGCCTCGGCCATACGTGCGCGATCTACGCGAAGGACGATGTCCGGGTCCGCGAATATGCGATGCGCATGCCGGCCTATCGCGTGCTGGTGAATACGCCGACGCCACAAGGCGCGACAGGAATCACTACAAATGTCTTTCCGGCGATGACCCTCGGATGCGGCGCCGTGGCGGGCAACATCACCAGTGATAATATCGGTCCGCTGCATTTGATCAACATCAAGCGCCTTGCATACAAGGTGCGGGATGCAGATAATGCGTTTAGCGCAGCCGCGCCTGGAAAGGGAATTGTGATCGATCGTCAACAAGTGGTGAGCGCCGTGGAACGCTTTCTGGTAAAGAAAGGCGTGACCGTATCGAGCGCGCCCGCCGCCGCTACCAAGGGTTCGGCGATCGAAGACCTGGTGGACCGCGCTCTCTCGCAGCGGCGGCACAGCGCGCCTGCCGATCGCACTGCGGATGTCATCGCGATGCCCGTTGCCGCGGCGCCAACGCCACCGCCTCCTCCGCCCCCCGCGCCAGCCATCGTGGATTTTGTTTGCGAAGACGATGTGCGGCGCGCCATCCACAAAGATCAGAAGATCTTCATCGGACCCAAAACCATCGTCACCCCGGCGGCGAGAGATCTCGCGTCGGGACATGACACCCTGATCCTCGCCAAGCGGTGAGATCGGGAATCGAAAGGAAGTTCTCCCCATCATGAACGAGAACCTGGACAGACTGAAAAAGGAAATCGACGAGTACCTGCACGCGAACAGCTTCATTGTGTTCCACGGACAATCTCGCGTCTACGACGAGGCGCAGATCGTATATTGGGATGCGGCGAAGCACCCCAGCTATCTCGATTTCCTGAAGACCGCGGAGGCTGCGGGCGTCCGGTTCCTGGTGATGCACACCGAGATCTTCGACGAGTCCACGGTGGAAGACCTGGAAAACGGCCTCGAAAGCATCGAAATGCCTCGCGATGAGCGCCGGGCGCTCGACAAACGCATTCAGGAATTCGGCGCGTACACCGGCATGATCTGCCAGATTGAACTTTCGTATGTGTTCGACAATCAGGTCTATCTGTTCGCCATCGAAGCCCTCTGGTATCGCGACTATGAGGATCTCTACGAAGAGTTGATGCTGTCCGGTTCCGGCTTTGACGATGAACCGGATGACGCGCCCATGGGCGGATTCTTTTCGAAGAACTGACGGATGGCGCAACCGACGGCCGCGGCCCCATCCAATAGACGCATCGCTCCGCGATGGTTGCTGCCGGATCATCCCAGGCAACCGATCGAAAACCTGGCGCGGATGCTGGGCATCGGCATGCCTGCGGCGCGGGTGCTGTGGAACCGCGGCTATCGCGAGCCCTCCGAGGCCCAGAGGTTCCTGCGGCCTGATATCTCGAACCTGCACGATCCGTTTCTCATGCTGGGCATGGACCGCGCAGTGGCCAGGCTCATTCGCGCCATTGAACAAAAAGAGAACATTCTGGTGTATGGCGACTATGACGTCGATGGCACGACTTCGGTCGTCATTCTGAAGAAGGCGCTCGATCTGGCGGGCGCGAACGTCGAATACAAGGTTCCGCACCGGCTGCTGGAAGGTTACGGCATGCGTCCGGAAGCGCTCGAAGAAGCCGCGGCGCGAGGCATCGCGCTGGTGGTGAGCGTCGATACCGGCATCCGTGCCGCGGATGTGGTCCGCGCGGCCACGGTGCTCGGCGTGGACATGATCATTACCGATCATCACCTGCCCGACGAGGATGTTCCGCCAGCCGTCGCGGTGCTCAATCCCAATCAGGCCGGCTGCCCGTATCCGGAAAAGAACCTGTGCGGCGCGGGCGTGACTCTGAAGCTGATTCAGGCATTGCTGATCACCCTGCAGTGGCCGGAAGCGAAATGCCGCCGCCTGCTCGAGTCATTCCTGAAGCTCGTAGCGATCGCGACGGTCGCCGACGTCGTGCCCCTGACCAATGAGAACCGCGTGATTGTGAAGACAGGCCTCACCGGACTCGATCAGGTGAAGAATCCGGGCCTGCGCGCGCTGCTGGATGTCGCGGGCTTCGGCGAAGGCAAGGCCCCCAGCGCAGGACAGGTCGCGTTCCGCGTAGCGCCGCGCATCAACGCCGCGGGCCGCATGGCGAACGCCAGCGACGTCATCGAAATGTTTCTCACCGGCGACCCGGGCCGGGCGCGCGACCTTGCGGCGCAGTTGCACGAACTCAACCAGGAGCGGCAGCAAACCGAGCAGGACATCGTGCAGGAAATCCTCGCGCTGTGCGACGAGCAGCCCATCGGAGCCGATCAGTTCGCGCTGGTGTTCAGCAAAGAAGGCTGGCACCGCGGAGTGATCGGCATCGTCGCGAGCCGCATCGTCGACCGCTTCAACCGGCCCGTGTTCATCCTCGGCGAAGAAGAGGGCAAGGCGCAGGGTTCGGGCCGCAGCATCCGTCCGTTTCACCTGCTCGACGCCCTGGAATCGATGCCGGAACTGTTCCTGAAGTTCGGAGGACACAAGCAGGCGGCCGGCGTCACCATGGATGCGGCCAACGTGGCGGAGTTCCGCGAACGGTTGAACGCCTATGCAACCTCCGTCTTGACGCCTGAAGACCTGCGGCCTGTCCTCAATATCGACGCCGCACTCGACCTCCGCGAACTCGATGACGCAACCGTCGCCGACGTCTTTGGACTCGCGCCGTTCGGCTTTGGCAACCCGGGTCCGCTGATGGCGGTGACCGATGCGGAAGTCGTAGGACCACCGCAGATCGTCAAAGACAAACACATGCGCGTACGGGTCCGCCAGAACGGCCGGTTTCTGAACGCAATGGGTTGGAACATGGCGGATCTCGCGCCGTCGATCGCGCCAGGCGCGCGCGTGGATCTTGCGTTTTCTCTCGAAGAAGACGACTACTCCGCCAGCCGCGGCTACTCGCCGTGGCAGGCAATTCTCAAAGACATTCGCGTACAATAGAGCGTTCATGAAACTTACTGGCTGGGACTGGGCGTGGGTTGCGCTCTACTTCCTCTTCAACATCGGCATCGGTTTTTACTACAAGTCCCGCGCCGGCAAGAGCGTGGCGGAATTCTTTCTGTCTGGCCGCAACGTGCCGTGGTGGCTCGCTGGAACCTCAATGGTGGCGACCACTTTCGCCGCCGACACACCGCTTGCCGTGACCGAAATGGTGGCGCGGAACGGCATCGCAGGCAACTGGCTGTGGTGGAACATGGTCGAGGGCGGCATGATGACGGTCTTCTTCTATGCGCGCTTGTGGAGGCGCAGCGGCGTCACCACCGACATCGAATTCTCCGAACTCCGCTATTCCGGCAAGGCCGCCGCGTTTCTGCGAGGGTTTCGCGCGCTTTACCTCGGCATCCCCATCAACCTCATCGTATTGGGATGGGTGAACGTCGCGATGATCAAGATCGTGATGCTGACGCTCGGGCTCACCAAGATCCAGGCGCTCGGCGTGGTGCTCGGTCTTATCGCGCTCACGTCGTTTATCTCGACCCTCAGCGGCCTGTGGGGCGTGCTGGTGACGGACGCGTTCCAGTTCGTGGTGAAGATGGCGATGGTGATCGCGCTGGCCGTGTATGCAGTAAAGGGCGTCGGCGGACTCGACGTCATGAAAACCAAGCTGCTGGCCATCGACGCGGCTCGCGGAGGCACGGGTTCCGTTCTCAATTTCGTACCCGATCTCAATTCGACCTGGATGCCGCTGATCGCGTTTCTCACGTATATTTCCGTGCAATGGTGGGCGGCCTGGTACCCCGGCGCGGAACCCGGCGGCGGAGGCTACGTCGCCCAGCGCATGTTCTGCGCCAAAGACGAACGCCACTCGCTGCTCGCGACCTTGTGGTTCAACATCGCGCATTACGCCTTGCGCCCGTGGCCGTGGATTCTAGTGGGCCTCGCGTCGCTGATCCTCTATCCAGAGTTGCCGGACGCCGACAAAGGCAACGGCTACATCCTGGTGATGATCGAGTACCTGCCCTCGTACCTGCGCGGCCTGATGATCGCGGCGTTCGCTGCGGCGTATATGTCCACAATCGCGACGCAGCTCAATTGGGGCGCGAGCTACGTGGTCAACGATTTCTATAAGCGATTCATCAACACCAACGCGACTGAGCGCCAGTATGTAGTGGTCTCGCAATGGGCCACCGTCGGCATCACGATCGGGTCAGCGATTGTGTCGTACTTCTTCGATTCGATCAGCGGGGCGTGGCAACTGCTGATCTCGATCGGCGCAGGTACGGGACTCGTGCTGTTGCTGCGCTGGTACTGGTGGCGCATCAACGCGTGGAGCGAAATCTCCGCGATGACGGCCGCCCTCGTGGTGAGCATGACACTGCGATTTTCCGGCGCTCTCGACGCAAACCCCGAAGCGAACAACGCCAAGGTGCTGCTGATCACAGTAGCGTGCACCACCGTCACCTGGATCGTGACGACTCTGCTCACCGCGCCTGAATCCGACGAGACGCTGATCAACTTCTACCGGCGCACGCGCCCATCACTGTGGGGCTGGCGCCCGATCGCCGCCCTGGCGCCGGATGTGAAACCGACCCGCGACGGCGCCTGGAACTTCGTCGACTGGATCTCCGGCTGCGTTCTTATTTATTCGGCATTGTTTGGCGTCGGCAAGATCATCTTCGGCGAAACTCTGACGGGATTGCTGATGCTGGGCCTCGCCGTTCTGGCGGGCTGTGTGATTTACTGGGATCTGAATCGCCGCGGTTGGGCGACGGTTGTCGACTAAATCTATGAAACTCACACTCGCATTTCTGGCTGGCCTCGCCCTCGTTTCGGCGCAAGGCTTCAACGATGGCGAATCGCACGGAGATCCCCCGTTTCTGATCGAAGGCGGCTGGAAGGCGTTGCTGACCGGCAAGGATGTTTCGGGTTGGCACGGGCAGGAGACGGACAAAAAGAACGAATGGTTCGCCACCAACGGCGTGAAGTGGGAACGGCTCCTCGGCCCGACGCGACTTTCGGGAAATTCGACGCCGGGCGACCGCATCCTCAACGGCCCAGGGCGCACCGTGAACCTGGTTTCCGACGAGAAGTTCGGCGACGTGGAGCTGTACCTCGAATTCATGCTGGCGAAGGGGTCGAATTCAGGGGTCTACCTGCAGGGCCTGTACGAAATCCAGATTTTCGACAGCTTCGGCTCGTGGGAAAAGATGAAGACCTCCGACGGAGGCGCCGTGTATCACCGCTGGATCAACGAACAGGGCGTCGGCGGTTCCGCGCCGATGGTAAACGCCTCCCGCAAGCCTGGTGAATGGCAGAGCTATCACATCTGGTTCCGCGCGCCGCGGTTCGATGCGAGCGGCAAGAAGACGGAGAACGCCAAATTCATCCGCGTGTTGCACAACGGAATCCTCGTGCAGGAGAACGTGGAATGCGAAGGCGGCACTCGCGCGCATATGCCCATTCCTGAGGCGCCGGCAAATCCCATCATGCTGCAGGGCGATCATGGACCGGTGGCCTTCCGCAACATCTACGTCCGCCCGCTGCGGCCCATCATCAACCGATGAGCGAGGCCGGATGGATCGATATCTCGGTCGCGCTTCGCAACGGTTGCGTGCAGTGGCCGGGCGATACGCCGTTTGACCTGCAGCGTGTCTCCGACATGAAGCGGGACGGGACGGAATACAATCTCTCGGCCTTCTCGATGAGCGCGCACATCGGCACGCACATGGATGCGCCGCTGCACTTTCTCGAAAACGCGGCCGCCATGGAAACGATGCCAATAGACGCGACGCTCGGCCCCGCGCGCGTGATCGAGATCGCGGATCCGAACCTTGTCACTGTCAACGAGCTTCGCCCGTACGCCATCGCACAAGGCGAGCGAATTCTATTCAAGACGCTTAACTCCGCGCGCCAGTGGCAGACGGACAAGTTTCTCGAGGACTTCGTCCACATCCCGGCGCCGGCCGCGCGGTACCTCGCCGATTGCGGCATTCGAACGGTCGGCATCGACGCGCTGTCTGTCGGAGGCTACAACGCCGACGGAGCGGAATGCCATCGCATTTTGCTCGGCGCAGGCATCTGGATCATCGAATGGCTCGACCTTTCGGCCATCGCGCCTGGCGACTACGAACTCGCCTGCCTGCCGTTGAAGCTCGTTGGATCCGAAGGCGCCCCGGCGCGCGCGGCTTTGCGATCAACGCCACGCCCAGCGGCGCAAACAGGCTACCGTGAGGGTATATGGTAAGTTCCCCTTGGGGTCCCCTGGCTGTCTGTGACGCGCACGTCCACTTTTTCTCGCACCGTTTCTTTTCGCTGCTCGCCGCGCAAAAACCAGGCCTCGAGGTTGACGCACTGCCCGCGCTTCTGGGTTGGGACATTCCCACGGAAGATCCGTCCGAACTCGCAGACAAATGGCTCGAAGAACTGGACCAGCACGGCGTGCATACGGCGACCCTGATTGCCAGCCTGCCGGGAGACGTTTCCTCTGTCATGACCGCGGTCAACAAGCACGCCAACCGCTTTCACGGCTTTGCGATGTTCGACCCCATGCATCAGGACGCCGGCGCGGTGCTGTTGCATGGCATCCAGGGTTTGTGCCTCTTCCCTGCCCTGCACCGGTATTCGCTACATGAGCCCAAGGCGCTCGAAGCGATCAAACATTGCGCGCACAAGGCGGCCGTTTTCGTCCATTGCGGAACGCTGAGCATCGGAGTCCGTAAAAAGCTCGGGTTGCCTGCAGCCTACGACCCGCGCTTTTCGAACCCGCTCGATCTCGAGTCCATCGCCCATGCCCATCCCGAAATCCGGTTCATCATTCCGCATTTCGGTTCCGGCATGTTTCGCGAGGCGCTCATGGTGGCGTCGCAATGTCCCAACGTCTACCTCGACACGTCGAGCTCCAATAGCTGGATGAAGATCGCGGGGCTAGACCTCAGGGGTATTCTAGACCGTGCATACGAGGTTCTCGGACCTAGGCGCCTCATCTTTGGCAGCGACTCTTCCTTCTTTCCCAGAGGATGGAATCGCGGAGTTTTCGATGCCCAGGCTACGGCATGGTACGAGCTTGGAATAAGCAAAGACGAAGCGGATCTCATTTTCAGCGCGAATCTCGCGCATGTGCTCGATTTTTCCTGATACAAACGCGCCGGCGATCGCACTATATTACTGGTGATCCCCAACCGCGTTTCCTTTCGTCATCCCAGCGCGGAAGCCGCTCCCCGAACCGCGCTGTTGTTGCCGGGGTTCAAGAACAGTTCGAGCGTCCGCTGCTTTGCGCCCATGCCGGGCGACAACAAATGGCTGGACGCCGTGGAGGACTTTCGGCCGCAGACCCTGGCCGGTTCGCTGAGACAACTGTTGTTCCTCGCCAGCATGCGGGAGTCCGTACGGCCCAAACTCGCGGCGTTGCGCCACTCCATCGTGGTGATTTTTCAGACCGAACAGACCTGGCTGTCGGCGGACGATCGTGAAGAACTATGGTCCGCCTTCGGGTTGCCGGTGTATGAGCAGATCTACTGCGCTTCGGGCCTGTTGGCGACCGAGTGCGAAGCGCACGACGGGCTGCACGTCGCCAAGGGTTCAGAATGGACTGTCGGTCAAGCCGGCGAACTCTGGTGCCACGAGCCTACCGCCTGGTGGGAAGAGCGCGGCGAGAGCTTCGCGCCCAGCGGATTGTTCGGCGCCGTCGACTCCCTGCCTTGCGCCTGTGGCCGCAAGACGCCTCGGCTGCGGATCGTTGGACCGGCTGAGGCCGATCTCCTCCAACACCCGGCCGAACTCGCCGCCTCAGCCGGCACGCTCGCAGTCGTAGCATAAAAATAGGCTCGCCAGCGGAATCTCCCGTCCCAAAATCGGACACATGCGCTATCGTGGTGATTGATACGCAACGGCTTAGTAAGTGGAAGCTGGATTGCTCTGCAACCACCTGGCCAAACGACAATCAACACGATCATGAAAACTTCCCATACCCCGAGGATTCTCATCGCCGATGATCAATTGGACATCCTCGAGGCTCTGCGGCTGCTGTTGAAGGCCGAAGGCTACCAGACCGAACTCGCGACGTCCCCCGGGGCAGTGTTGGCCGCGCTCGAGACCAAGGAGTTCGATCTCCTGATCATGGATCTCAACTACACGCGCGACACCACTTCCGGGCAGGAGGGTCTCGACCTGCTCACCCGCATCCAGACGATGGACACTACTTTGCCCATCGTTGTGATGACCGCCTGGGGTTCAGTGGATCTGGCCGTTGAAGCGATCCGCCGCGGCGCCAAGGATTTTTTGCAAAAGCCCTGGGACAACGCCCGCATGATGACCATCGTCAAAACGCAGATCGAGCTCAGCCACGCGCTGCGCGCCGGCCAGCGGCTCGAAGCCGAAAACAAGCTGCTGCGCAACGATCGGCTGCCGACAATGATCGCCGAGAGTCCGCAAATGAAGCCGGTGCTCGAACTGATCGAACGGGTTGGCCCTTCGGACGCGAATGTCCTCATCACGGGCGAGCCGGGCACGGGCAAAGAGGTGGTTGCGCAGACCCTGTACGCGATCTCGGGCCGAGCCGCCAAGCCGATGGTCACCGTCAACGCCGGGGGCCTCGCCGAGGGCATTTTCGAGAGCGAACTCTTCGGCCACGTCAAAGGCGCCTTCACCGACGCTAAAATCGATCGCGTCGGCCGATTCGAGCTCGCCGATGGCGGAACCTTGTTTCTGGACGAAATCGCCAACGTCCCAATGAACTTGCAGGCCAAAATGCTGCGAGTGCTCGAAACCGGCGAGATGGAACGCGTGGGGTCGTCGAAAACGCGCCGCGTGGACGTGCGCATCATTTCCGCCACCAACGCGAATCTGCCCGATGAAGTCGCGGGCGGCCGATTCCGGCAGGATCTGCTGTTCCGCCTGAACACGATCGAGATCCATTTGCCGCCTCTGCGTGAGCGCAAGGACGATATCCCTCTGCTCGCCAATCACTTTCTGGGCGTCCACGCCAGGCGCTACCGCAAGGGCATCGCGGGTTTCGATGGCGGCGCGTTGCAGGCGCTGATCGACAACCCCTGGCAAGGCAACGTGCGCGAGTTGAACCATGTGGTGGAACGCAGCGTCCTGATGTCGCAGGACCGGTTTGTGAAAGCCACCGACCTCGCCTTGCGCATGGGTTCGCAAGCCTCCGCGAAGATCGAGGAAATGAGCCTCGAAGACGTGGAAGCGTTTCTCATCAAGAAGGCGCTGGCCCGCTATGACGGCAACGTCAGCCAAGCCGCCAACACCCTCGGCCTGAGCCGCAGCGCGTTGTACCGCCGTTTACAGCGGTACGGACTGTAAAGCTCCCGTGACCTGGCTGCGATCCCAGTTCGTGCACGAGAAGCGCATCATGCTGCTTGCCCTGGCGGCTGGTTTGCCTGGCGTGTTGACGTCGGAAGTCATCCTGTGGTCTGGCGAGACGTACACTCCGAAGGTCCAGTGGACGCTCACGTTGCTGATCATCGGCGTTTGGCTCGGCATCGGCGCGAGCATTCAGGAACGCGTGGCTTCGCCTTTGCGGACTCTCGCCAACCTGCTCGAAGCGATGCGCGAGGGCGACTATTCCATCCGCGGCCGTCAGGCGATCAACGAAGACGCGCTCGGCGACGTCCTGCAGCAGATCAACGCCATGGGCTCGACGCTACAGAACCAGCGCCTCGGCGCGCTCGAGGCGACCACTCTTCTTCGAAATGTAATGGAAGAGATCAATGTCGCCGTTTTCGCTTTCGACTCCGAGCGCAAGCTTCGCCTTGTCAACCGCGCCGGCGAGCGTTTGCTGGGCCAACCGGTAGAACGCATCATCAACGCCGATGCGCGCATGATCGGCCTCGACGAGTATCTGGATGGCGATCCGCAACGAACCGTGCAGCGCGGCTTTTCGGGCAACGGCGGACGTTGGGGCATCAGCCGCTCGCAGTTCCGCGAGGGCGGCCTGCCGTTGCAATTGCTGGTGATCACCGATCTTACCCGTCCCCTGCGCGAAGAGGAACTGCAGGCTTGGCAGCGGCTCGTGCGCGTGCTGGGGCACGAGTTGAACAACTCGCTGACGCCCATAAAGTCGATCGCCGGGAGCCTCGAATTGATGCTCGCGCGGACGCCTCGCGCCGAAGATTGGGAAGACGACATGAAGCGTGGGCTGTCGGTGATCGCCACGCGCGCGGAGTCGCTCGCGAGGTTCATGGGAGCTTACGCGAGGCTCGCCAAGCTGCCGCGACCGGAACTGGGAACCGTCGATATCGTTGCGCTCGTCGAACGCGTGGCGAAGCTCGAGACGCGCGTGCGAGTGTTTGTGGAGGCCGGCCCCGCGATGTTCATTCCAGCCGATCGCGACCAGTTGGAACAGGTTCTCATCAACCTGGTCAAGAATGGCGCCGAGGCTTCGCTCGAGATGAAGGGGCAAAATCCTCACATCACCGTTGGCTGGGGACGCGGGTCCAACAATGTCGAAATCTGGGTCCGCGACACCGGACCCGGGTTATCGAATACCGCCAACCTGTTCGTGCCATTTTTCACGACCAAGCCTGGCGGTTCCGGCATCGGGCTGGTGTTGAGCCGGCAAATCATCGAAGGGCACGGCGGCACGTTGACGCTCCGCAATGTGGAGGACCAGGGAACCTCTGGTTGCGAGGCGCGAATTCTGTTGCCGTCGTAGGGGCGAAAATAGAGGCATGGGAATTCCACACGTAGTCACATGGATGGGTGCGGCCGCCATTGGCGCCTGCCTTTCTCTGCAAGCAGCGGATGTGCGCGATCCCAAAGCCGTGGAGATCGCCGAAAAAATGGTCAAAGCGATGGGCGGCGAGGAGGCCTGGAAGAAGGCCCGCTTCGTCCGGTTCGACTTCCGTATGACGGATGCCGGCGCCGCCAAATTCGAACGCTCGCATATCTGGGACAAAAACACGGGCCGCTACCGGCTGGATTCGAAGACCAAAGAAGGCAAATCCAGCGTCACGTTGATGAATCTGGCGGATCAAAAGGGCAGCGCGTTTGTCGACGGCGTCAAGCTCGAGGGCGAACCCGCGGCAAAGGCTCTGAAAGACGCCTATGGCGCCTACATCAACGATTTCTATTGGCTCGCGATGCCGTGGAAGTGGACGGACCCCGGCGTCAATTTGAAGTACGTGGGAACGAAGCCCTGCGGCAAGAGCGGCTCTTCCTGCGACGTCGTCGAGTTGACATTCGGCAAAGTCGGCCTGACGCCCGGAGATCGCTATCAGGCGTTCGTGAATCCCAAGACGAATCTGATGGAGCACTGGGAGTACACACTGCAAAGCGGCAACAAGGGTTCCTGGGACTGGGAATACGTAACCACCGGCGGCGTGATGCTCGCGGCGAACCACGCGGACGGCAAAGGCAAGGCGCTGAACATGGGCGCGGTGAAGGTGCTGGCCAGAGTGGATGACGCGGTGTTCCAGGATCCGAAAGTAAAGTTCTGACCGGTCCACCAGCCGCAGCGGCCCCTGTCATAATTTGAGCAGCCATGCTGCGATGTCTGACCGCATTCGTTTCGGCGTTCGCCGTCGTTGCCGCCGCACAACCCGCCAAGTGGTTTCCTCCCGAGGAAATGATGACCATCGGGGTCTACTATTACCCCGAGGCTTGGCCGGAATCCCAATGGGAACGCGACATCGCGAACATCAGGAAGTTCGGTTTTGAGTTCATCCACGTCGCCGAATTTGCGTGGGCTGTCATGGAACCGGAAGAGGGCCGCTTCGAGTTCGCATGGCTCGACAAGACCGTCGAACTCGCCCACAAAAACGGCTTGAAAGTCGTGATGTGCACGCCAACCGCGACTCCTCCCGCATGGCTCGCGCGCAAGCATCCCGAGATCCTGATGGTTCGCGCCGATGGCGTGCGCATGAACCACGGCTCACGCGAACAGGCGGACTGGAGTTCGCCGGTCTATCGCGCCTATGTCGAAAAGGTCGTCGCGAAGATGGCCGAGCGCTACGGCTCGAATCCAGCCGTGGCGGGCTGGCAGATCGACAACGAGTTATCTCATTACGGCCAGGGGATGTCGTACGCACCCGCGGCGCAGCAGAAGTTCCGCGCGTGGATCCAAGAAAAGTACGGGACGGTCGCCCGCCTGAATCGCGATTGGGGGAACACGTTCTGGTCCCAGACGTACAACGATTTCGAACAGATTCAGATGCCGAACCAGAGCGAACTGGTGGCGGGCGCGAATCCGCATGCCATGTTGGATCTGCACCGCTGGTTCGAAGCCGAGGCGGCGGAATACCTGCGTTTCCAGGCGACGGTGTTGCGGCGCCACGTGAAGCAAACGCAATGGATCACCACCAACTTCATGATGAATTACTATCTGGTCAACCCGGCGCGATCGGAACGGGACCTCGACATCATGAGCTTCACGATGTATCCCGTAAACGGCGGGCTCTTTCGCGGGGAACAGGGGTTCCGCCGCGGCGATCTCGCGCACGTCTCGTTCACGCACGACTTTTTGCGGAGCCTCGGCAGCGGCATCGAGGGCCCCATGGAGGTCCAGCCTGGCCAGGTGAATTGGGCGAGGGCCAATACGCTCGTCTATCCGGGCGTGGTGCACGGCTGGCTGATGCGGGCTTTCGCGCTAGGCGCCCGCTTCGCTTGCGTCTACCGCTACCGCCAACCGCTGGCCGGCGATGAGCAGTATCACAAGACGATCGTCGAGCCAGACGGCGTGACGCTGGGGCCAAGCGGCAAGGAGTTCGTACAGGCGATCGAGGATATGCGCAAAGTGCGCAAACTTTACCAGCCGAACGCCGAGGTCCCAAGGGATTACGCGGCGCGAAAGACTGCGTTTCTCTACAATTTCGACAACCGTTCCGACATGGACAATCACAAACAGAACTCGCGCTGGGACACGATGGATCACTGGTTGAAGTACTACCGCGCGCTCAAGTCGATGCTGGCGCCGGTGGACGTGATTCCGGAGGAGAAGGATTTTTCCAAATACCCGTTCGTGATCGCGCCGTCGTACCAACTGATCGACCAAGCCCTGGTGGACCGGCTCACGGCATACGTGCGCAGCGGAGGCACGCTCATCATGACTTGCCGTAGCGGGCAGAAGGATCGCCGCGGCCAGCTTTGGGAGACGCTGTGGGCGCAACCGGTCTATGACCTGATCGGCGCCGCGATTCCGCGATACGATGTGCTCCCCGAGGGGCGCAACGGTGCGGTCACGACGGCGGCCGGCGGCAGAAAGTATCCGTGGGGCGCCTGGGGCGATCTGCTCGAACCGCGGCCGGGCACCGAGACCCTCGCGAGTTATACGGATCAGTTTTATAAGGGGACGGCCGCAGCGACGCGCCACAAGCTTGGCAAGGGATATGTCGTTTACGTCGGCGTGGATTCGATCGGCGGCGAGTTCGAAGCGGACATCCTGCGGCAGGCATACGAAAAGGCGGGCGCGAAGCCTGCGAATCTGCCGCTCGACTTCATGGTGGATTGGCGCGACGGCTTCTGGGTCGCGACCAACTTCACGGACAACGAGCAGACAATTCCGGCCGGCGTTCTCGGCGCGAATCCGAAAATGGTGGTAGGCGGGGCAAAGGTGCCGTCCGGCGGGGTCGCGATCTGGAGATAAAACCCACGCCGCAATCATGAGGGCGCCACAATCCCGGGAAATTTGCGAAGGATTTCCCGGGCCGTTTCCGTCCTATCTCTTGTCACCGGCTTCGCGACTATGCAACCCGTCCCAGATCCGCTCGCACTGCAGAAATCCGAGGAACTCGCGGCCCAACACCTGTTCGCCACGGTATACCCGGAACTGAAACGTATCGCATCGCGACACATCCGCTGCGAGCAGCACTGCAACACCATGCGGATCACGGCCCTGGTGCATGAGACCTATCTCCGGCTGGCGCGCGGAGGCGAAACCTCCCAGCCCTACCGCGATCGCGGGCATTTCTTCGCGTTGGCCTCGATGGCAATGCGCAATATCCTGGTGGACCGGGCGCGGGCGCGCATGGCCAAGAAGCGCGATGCAGCGGCGGCCGAAGAACCCTTTCATGGCTTCGCCGACACGAAGAGCTTCATGGACTTGCACGAAGCGCTCAGCCGCCTCGCCGCTCTGGACTCGCGCCAGGCGCAGATTGTCGAGATGAGATTCTTCGGCGGCTGCACCGAAGAAGAGGTCGCGGAAGCCCTGGGCGTCAGCTCCAGAACGGTGAAGCGGGAATGGCGGCTCGCTCGAGTCTGGCTGTATGGGGAGCTCTCCAAATGATGAGGACGGCCGATTTCATTTCCGACTGGCCGGCGATCAAAACGCTCTTTTCGGAAGCCATGGACCTTCCGGCATCGCAGCGAACGTCGTTTGTACTCGAGCAGTCCTCCGGCCCCGGCATCCTTCACGAAGTGCACCGCCTCTTGCAACTCGAATCGCAGGCCGGTGATTTCCTCGGCGCTCCGGTGGAACCGGTGACGCTCACTCGCCCTTCGTCACAGTGGCTGGAGCCTGGCCGGATCCTGTGCGGCCGGTACCGCATTAGCGAGTTGATTGGGCAGGGTGGAATGTGTGGCGGCGTTTATGAGGCGTACGATTTCGATCTCGAAGTTCCGCTCGCGCTCAAGACAATCGCCTCCAAGCAGGAGTTTCTCGCCGCGCGCGCCGCCACCCATCCCAAGGTCTGCCGCGTATTCGATTGCGCCTCGGACGGCGATCTGCGTTTCCTGACCATGGAATTGCTGGACGGTGAAACGCTCGAAGCACGGCTGCAACGCCAGGGTCCGCTCACCGGGAGGGATTTGGATGACTTTGTCGAGCAACTCTGCGAGGGGCTGGAGGCAGTGCACCAAGCGGGCATTGTGCATCGCGATCTGAAACCGTCGAACATCTTTCTCACCCATAGCGGAAGAGTGGTGATCACAGACTTTGGCCTTGCCTCCATGGCGCCTCCGGGCGCGTCCGTGATATCGAACGGCGAGACCGCCCATCACCTAACCGGAACGCTCCCCTATATGGCCCCCGAACTACTGGCTGGACGTCCTGCGTCGATTCGATCCGATGTCTACTCATTGGGTGTTGTGCTACACGAGGCGGCCACGGGCAGGCTGCCCGCAGATCTGGTGAAACTGCCCGCAAAACTGAAGAGAATCCTTCCATGCTGCCTTCAAATGGACCCGGCACTGCGTCCACCGTCGACGGAATCCGTTGCGATCTCCGCGCGTTCGAAACCGGTTCTACTGCGTGGTATAGTACGAATCTGGCCACAGAAGAGACCTCCCGCCTGCTCGATGATTGCCAGGCCGGCAAAGCCGCGGCTTGGGAGGACTTTTACGCCCGTTTCCACGCGCTTATCAGGATTACCGTTGTGAAAGCCGCGCGCCCATTTGGCTGCAGCGATCGTACGGTTTTCGAGGAGTTGGTGCAGGAAACATACGTTCGATTGTGCGCCGCCAACTTCAGGATCCTGCGCACCGCGAGAAGCGAACATCCGAACGCCATCTTCGCCCTGGTGCAGTCGGTGGCGTGGGCCACGGCAGTCGACTCGTTCCGGAACCGTTATGCGGCCAAGCGCGGCGGCGAGGTCCGCACCGTCTCGTTCGATGGGTTGTTGCGCGACGTAGCGCTCCCTCAGCATTCTCCCGAAAACCAACTGGAAACCCGCCTCCTGATCGAGAAGGTGGAAGACCACCTGGACGCGTTTCTGGACGAAGCAACCAGGGACCGCGACAAGTCCGTGTTCTGGTTGCACTACAGGCAGGGTTTCACCGCAGTCGAAATCTCGCGGATCGCGCGAGTCGGGTTGACGCCCAAGGGTGTGGAAAGCCTGTTGCACCGCATTGTCGGCGAGTTGAAAGACAAAATGCAAAGGCGTAAAAGATCCGACGGCAGCAGCAGCGGTAGCCAGCGGAATCAGGAGACGGCGGCGGACGGAGCCGCCGGCAGTTAGAGGTTATTGAAATGCCTATGGACCATCTTCTGCAACGGACTCCGCAATGCCCGCCGGCCGAGGAGATCGCCATGTTGGCGCTCGGCGCAGCAGCAGGAGCAGCCGATGACGAAGCGACTAGGTCCACGCTAGGGCATGTCAGCCAATGCGTATATTGTTCGTCCCTGCTACGGTGCGCGATGGAAGATCTGACGCGCGAGGCCTCGCCGGAAGAAGCGGCGCTGGCAGGATCGATAGCGCCTCCGTCGCCGCGCGTCCGCCCACATCGGCAGAAGTGGCCACTCGCCATCGCAGCGGCAGTCTCTGTGATCGGATTATTTTCCTTCTACTATCTGCGGTCCCAGCCGGACGAGATTTCCACCCTGCTGGCGCAAGCATATTCGGATGCCAGACCGTTTGACTGGCGCCTTCCGGATTCCGGCTACGCTCCGGTTCGGTTGCAACGCGGAAGTCCCGGCGCCGCATCCGCTGCGCTTCGGACCGCGCAGATGGAAATCGGCCGTCAACCGTCGCCGTCTGCTAAGCATCGTGGTTGGATTGGGGTGCTGGATGCACAGGACCCAAGCCCGACCATTGCGACCCTGGAAGATGCCATCCAAGCTGCTCCGTCCGATGTGGAGACCCTGAATCTTCTTGGAGTCGCTTATGCACGCCGGGCCGATCTAACTGACTCCGAATCTGATTTCCGGCTAGCCGTTTCCGCTTGGGCCCGCGCGCTTGCCGTGCAGCCGCACCATGCTGCCATTCGATACAACCATGCCCTTGGGTTGACTCGATTGAAACAGTATCCAGTGGCCATCGCAGAGTGGCAAAGTCTCCTTCAGGATACGCTGCCTGGCGATTCCTGGCGTAGTGAAATTCAACAGCAGTTGGAACGCGCGAAGAGTTCGTATGCGCCATGAGAAATGGCTGGCATGGGTCCCCTGGATACTGGCGGCGGCCGGATGTGGAATTGCCGCCTATCTTGCGTTTCCACACGCTTGTCTGGCAGTTGCAACCCATTGGGCCGTTGGTCTGAGCCGGACCTGCGCCGGCACGAAGGACCCCATCGCATGGTCCTTCGTGGAGCCCTCCCCATCCGGGTGCGACAACCCCGATCCGGTTGGGCACGCCCGGCAGTCATTGCGTGCAATCCGTTTCCTCGGTATCTCTGAGCAAAGGATCGGTAAGACCGCCGATTCCTTATACGTTCGGGGAATGCTGGCGGCCGCGGAAGGGCAAGACGCGGAGGGCAGCCGCCTTCTCGCCCTTGCTTCTGCCCTTCGACCTGAAGATCCCCGAATCCGGCTTCGCTACGGAATTTCGCTCGCGGATCTTGCGCGCCAGATCGATTCCCCCGAACTCTACGTGCAAGCCTTTGACGAGATGTTGAGGGCCTCATCCCAAAACGGGTTCCCGCCCGTGGGTTTTCACGATCTGGCGGTATTGGCAGATTTGATACCTGCTCCGCGGATGGCGATTCGCTTCTGGGAGATTGCAGCGGCGCATCGCGGGCTCGGGACAAACATCCATGGACGCAGCATCATCGGGTTGGAGCGGGCAAAGGCCCGCATCGACAGGCGCCGTTCCCTCGCCAACTCGCCTTTCGATGCAACGTCTCTTTCAGCGATACCGGGTTATGCCGAATGGACGCTCCACAAGGCTTTGGGGGGCTTGCTTTCTGCCCGGGGCTTGCAGCAGGCGGATTTGCAGATTCTTTCGCAATTCCTGAAGGAACAGCGCGGCGACTCCTGGTTGGCCGAGCTATTGAAGACACCGGCGCCATCCTCTCCCGAACGCACACTCTCGGCGGCCTTTCAGGCAAATCAGTCCGGCCAGCACCAAGCGGCAGTCGAGTCGGCGAGGACAGCGCTCAACGCCTATCGAAACTCTCACAATCTGCCAGGTGAGGTTGCCGCATCCGTCGAGCTAGCGGCGGGATACCGCCGCCAGATGCAAATCGCGAAGTGTCTGGCCGCGATCGACGGTGTAGCGCAACGAGCGCTCGCAAACGGGTACAAGTGGTTCTATTTGCGCGCCCGATTCGAACAACTGAGTTGCCAGTCCGAAACCAGGCTGATCGATGTGCTTGCAGCACGCGAAGAGCTTGCGGCAGAAGCGGCAACAAGTGGATTCGTGGATCTTCAACTTCGAACCACCGGCGCTGTAGTCGAACCGTTCCATAGTTTTGCCACGCCTGCCGCTTCGTGGCGCCGCGGACATCAGGCGCTCTCTCTATTTTGGCGGACTCCTTTGGCCGGTACGAACGCGAGCAATCTTTATGTGCCGTTGTCAATGGCGGCGGCCAATCAGGGACTGACGGAAGCGGCGAGCGCGTTGATGGAAGAGGCCAGCGCCGTCCTGGCGGATACTCCCAACCAGCCCTTGTATGCAGTCGTGCTGCTCGAGACGGGGCGGGCAATCATGCGCACGGCGAAACGAGATGGCGCCAAGGCGTACTTCGACCTGGCGGAAAAAATCGATCCGGCCCTTGGCTTCGAGTCGCGTATCGCCAAATCGGAATTGGCCTTGGCGCTCGGCAATACTGCGGAATCCTTGCAGATGCTGCTTGCGGCGGAACAGGAACGGAACCTTGCGTACCGAACCCTAAGCTACTACCAGAGACTGCAATTGCTGCCGGCGCTTGGCCGTGCGCACCTGTCGGCGAATCGGGTCGAGGACGCCATCCGCGATTTCACGACGGTGACGAGCGAAACCGAAAGCCACGCGCGGGCGAATCGCGACCCGCAGCAACGATATGGCGCCATGGCCGAAGGCGAAGCCGGTTGGCGGGGACTGATGGAAGGACAGTATCGCAGCGGGCTGCCGGATCTGGCGCTGGCGACATGGCAGACGCTCCGCAATGGCGGCAATCCTTTCGTTCCAATCGCCGCGGAAGCCGAAGCCGAAACCGCTTGGATTTCATTCGCGGCGACCGATTCGGGCTATGTTGCATGGCTCCGCATGGGGCCTCATCTTCACCACCGCGCTTTTCCGAGCGACGGCGCCGCCGCCAAGGTCAACTCACTGATTCGTCTTGCAGGGGACCCGGATTCACCTTCTGCGTCGATTCGCGAAGTTGCAAGAGAACTCGGGAAGACGCTGTTCGGTCCCTTCGAATCGGAATTGCGGGGTGCGCGGACTCTGATCATTGATGCGGATCAATCTCTCGAACAGCTGCCTTGGGCGGTTCTCGAATTGGGGGGCCGCCCCTTGATCGACAATCACCCGATCGCGCTGACCAGAGGCTGGAATGAAGCTCTGCGGCGAAACCAGCCAGTAGCCGTCTCGCTAAAAGAGTTGCGGCATCCGCTGATCGTCCGCCGGGCGATGGTGGATCCAAGCGTCAGCAGCCAGTTTCCCCTTCTGATTTCCGCCGATCACGAAACCACATTCTTGAGGCGATCGGAAGATCCCGCCGAGTTGACCGGCCGCGGCGCAACGGTCCGGCAAATCATGGAACGGCTGCCGAAGGCCGGCCTGTTTCACTTCACTGGCCATAGCATTACATGGGGCAGCGCGGGGGGATTGGTGGTGGCGCCGGAACGCGCTGAGCCATTCGGCTTGCTCACCGCTTCCATGCTCAGCGGCCATGATTGGAGCCATTTGCAATTGGTCGTGCTTGCTTCCTGCACTTCCGCCGGCGCGGGACTCCGCACCCATCCAAACTTCGAAAGCGTCGCCCGCGCTTTCTTACATGGAGGCGCGCGCAGAGTCGTGGCTTCGCGTTGGAATGTCGACGCAGTATCCACGGCCGACCTGCTCGAACGATTCTATGGTTCGATTTCGTCGGGCCATTCCGCGGCTGCCGCAATGCAAGCTGCAATGTTGGCGACCAAGAGCCAACCCCACTCGTCGCACCCCTATTATTGGGCAGGCCTCGCGCTATTTGGCTCGCCCTGAGACAAAAGGAGAAGACCCATCATGATTGAGCATCCCCAAGTGAAGTTCCCGAACACGCCGCCGGACACACGTTTTTACGTCGTTTTAAGCGGGCTTGTGCCCCTTGTCGAATTCGATGGAAAACTTAGAGCCTATATGTTGTTCGTGAAGGGACACGCCCATTTGGCAGGTCAGTGGCTGTGTGAACAGGATGTCCCGCTAGGCCTTTCCGTTACGCTCCGAGGAGTGAAAGCAGGCAACCGCCATCTGTACGACCGGGATGCCGACGGAACTCCATTGGCGAAGATCAAAGCGGCGCCAGAGATCGATCACCCAGACGTTCATGCCTGTTTCGACCTGCCGCTTCCGCGGGAAATCTACTATCTCAATCTCGGCGAAATCGAGATCAAAGATCCGGACAAAGAGTTGGTTGCGCCACCCAAGTTTCTCTCGGGCACCCGCGTTCTCGAGTACGAATTGGAAAAGGACTTCCGCGATGTCTTTCTGGATCGCTCCGAGAACGATGCTTTCTGGAACAATCTGGATCGCCGCACCACCTTCAAAAACGACGCCGAGGTGGGATCGTTGCATCTCATCGATGGAATCAAGGATCCGAACCTGACGCCTGTCGGGCACAACCAACAGGAGTACCTGTTGAATTCGCGAGCCTTTGGCGCCACGGGGCTTTCGTTTGGAGAAGTAGGCAAGGAAATAGCGCCCACGCAATCGCCGGACGGCTTATCGGAATTTGAAATTCTGCCCTTGGACTGGAGGCCCGCGAGCACGGACTATCTGGCGGATTTCCTTCGCACGGGTGGGCTCGAGGTGACCAAAACGGTCGGCGGCCTCTGCCGGCCCTGTTGTGCGCCGTTGAGTGGGATCGTGAGGTAACTGGGAGACCGCCATGCTTGGATTCAGTGATATCTCGAACACGGTCTACGACGCGGTCTACGAAATCCTCCGCGCGACCTTGGGAGCGACGAGCGGAGTCATCGGGTTCTCCCTGGATATCGGCGCGAAGGGCATCACGGCGTATGTCATGGTCGATTCAGAGTTTGACAATGTCGTATTGCCCCAACTGCCCGGCGTGGTCACTACGCAAGAGCGAAAAATCAGGCCGTTTTCGCACCCGGTCGCAGGCGGCCCACCCGCCACAACACACGGCCGTCTGGAGGTTGGCTCCTCTTTGCAGGCCCGCGCGAATCTCCATGGGAGTCCGATCGTGAGTAAGTGGGGCACGATCGGGGCGTTCGTGGGAGTTGGAACTTCGACCTGGCTGGTGACAGCCAATCACGTCATTAGCGAGAACGGAAACTTTAAGGACATGCGGCCGGCCAACGCCAGCGAAGGAGTCTGGATCGACAAGCCACAACTGGTGAGCAAGTCGGTGACCTTCGCCCCGATCAAACCCGCCGGCAATCGAGCAGACATCGCCGCAGCGCCTCTTACCGAGGGCGTGCTGCCCTCGCCCGGGCAATTCTACACTCCCCCGCTGGCCAGCGGAGCGCCGTGGACGAATCCTCCAGTGGGAACAGCCGTCAAGATGTTCAGCCGGGCCGGCACGAAGGGCGGCAAGATCCAACAATTGAACTACACGGGGACGGTGGTCGAATCGTTTACGCCAACTTCACCTGTGTACGATGGGCAGTTCCTGCTCGTAGGGGATGCACCCGGTTTTGTGGAGGAGGGGGACTCGGGTAGCCTTGTCGCTGGATTAGACCTGTCATTGGGTGGCGCGGGGCGGTGGCGGCCAATTGGCTTCGTGTTCGCGGAAACAATGAGCGAAGGAGGATTGGCGATTGCGTCACCACTCGCAGGTGCGCTCGCCGAATTGTCCGCTCAAATCGGAAGCCCGATTGCAGAAATCCTCACCAAAGGCTAACGCTGCACGGTCACCACAATCGGATCGCTGGCCTGCGCCGTTGCGAGAGACCGGACCTGCACTACGTTGGTCCCCGAGCGTACGTTTGACGGGATCTGACCCGAAATCTGTCCCGGAGCCGCCTGCAGCAGCGGGATCGCGACATCGTTGAAGACCACGCAAGAACCTCCCAGCACGGTCGGCGGGCTGGTGGAATCGGCCTGCGCCGCGCTCGCCAGGTTCACGCCGGTGATCGTAATGAAAGATCCGGGCCGGAAGTTCTGCGAGCCATCCGCGGAATTCACCACCGCACGCGCTCCTTGCGGAACCGAGGGCCGCGAGTTGGCGCCGGAAGGCGTGAGAGGAATCACGCTCAAACCGGATAGCGTGATCGCGTAGACATTGCCTTTCGAATCCACCACCATCTGGCGCGGCGAAATGTTGTTGCGCGCCGTTCCAAGCACCGTTGTGGCCGGATTCTCCGGTACAACGCCTGCAAGCTGTTCGCTGCCGGTCGAGAGATCGATGAGTTCGAGCGTGGTGCGCGGATCGTCGCGGGTGGCGCTGTTCAACTGATTGCGCACCGGAGTCGTCAGCCGCACGAAACGGCTTTCATCCACAGCGGCGACGGAGGCAATGTTGCGGTTGCCCGCGCTCACGACCGTGATCGTCGGAGGCTGGCCGGGAGCGCCTGGCGCCGAAACGGTGGTCGCGCCGGGGCGTTCCACCCCGCCGATGACGGTCAGGGAATCATTGAGGATCAAGCCGTTCGTCAGGAAGTAATTGCGCTTGGGTCCCGCCGCCATGGGACCGTAATAGCTTTGGATCGGCGCGGTGAACAAAGACTTGCCGCTGGTGAAGCTGTCGGACAGCGCATCATATAAATAGGCGGTGCCGCTGCCGCCCAACACCAGAATGCTGGCCGAATCACCCGAGGCGATCATCGTGCGCGGGGCTGGGATCGCGGTCTGCGTCAGGCTCGTGTTGCCATTGATGACGGAACTCGCCACGCGAGGCACTGCGACATCGCCAACCAGCTTCCACTGGGTGCCGTTGTTCATGATGAACTGGAGGCCGCTCAAGCCCATCGCAAGGGTCTCGATCGCGTAGGCCGTCGCGCTGGTGGCGTTGCGCGGAATGGGCGGAAACGTCACGCTGCCGACGCGAACAGCGGTTTCGAGGTCGAGGATCGAAATCGATTCGCCTCCTGCATTGGCTACGTACAGCGTGTAGCCGTCGAGCCCAAGGGCCATCTGCTTGGGGAACTGCCCGGCTGGAATCGGATCCAGAAACACCTGTTTGTTGGTGTCGAAGACCTCGATGCGGTTGAAACCCGCGTTGCTGATGTAGAGACGGCCGCGCACTTCGTCCAACTGCAGATCCTGCAGGCCGTATGCGGCGAGGCCGCCATTCGGGGCCGTTGGCACGGGATAGATGATGCCGCGCTGATCCGATTGGCGAACGTTCATGAAGACGCGGATCGCAGGTGGGAGATTGATCGCTTCCGCCGTGGCGAGGGTGACATTGATCGCCGTACCGTTGTTGCCCGTATAAAGGTTCGTGCCCGGCTGCCGGGCGACGCCGAAGCGGCCGGGTTCCAGCGAAAAGTCCACCTGGGCAGGCGCGAGTCCGCTGGTGGCTTCCGCCGTGAGCGCCGTCCCCGTTGACGGCACACTGAAGGTCAGCTTGCCTTTGCCGATGTTGTTGATCTTCACCGACGCTTTGGCGATGCCCTTGTTGCATTCATCGTTCGCGAGAAACACCGTGGTGGCGTCGGGCATGATGATCGGGTAATCGTACAAAGTCGACATCGGCAAATACACCAAACCGGATTCAGACAGCGCCCAAGCGTCGGCGCCATCGGAGGTGGTCACCAGCTTGGCCACAATGCTTTCGGGCACCTTGATGCCGAGTTTGATCGAAAGGTTCGACGAGTCGGAAATCAACATCGTGGAAGCGCTCGGGCGAGGCAACGGAAAGCCGCTCGCAATGTTGTAGGCGCTATAAAGAGTCTTTCCATCCGGGGAGAACGTGCTGCCGCCGACATTCGCCGTGACGTTGAACACCGTGCCGAAGACAAAGTCCGCATTGCGGTTGTCCTGCTGCGCGACCACGGCCAGCGTGTTGGTCTCGTACATCGTGAATCCCGCCATGAAGCGGGATCCGTCGGGCGACATCGAAAGGGTGGTCGATTGCCCCGCGCTCTGGCGGCTGCGCAACAATACGCCGGATGCCGCTTCATATACAAAGAGGGCGGTCTGCGCTCCGGCGTTGACGTTGTTCACGCCGACAATCAGCTTGCCGTCTGGCGTACGCAGCAGTTTGCCGCGAAAGGTCGTCTGCGGGCGAGGCAACTGCGTCGTGCCCAAAGTCACCGGCGTGGTGGGCAGCGGAGGAAAGTCCACCGCGCGAACCTGCTGCGAGGCATCCTGAGAAGGATCGTAGACAAGCAGAACATTTTGCAGGTTGTTTGTTCCAGAGCCCTGGGTGCTGATCAGCACCCGGCCATCGGCGCCGACCTCCACGCCTTCCGGCCGGGCGGGCAGCGAAATTGTGGTTTTCGGCGAACCATACCCGAGTCCGAGATCGAGGACCGTCAGCGACGAGCCGCCATTATTGGTGACGTACAGCCATGCGTTGTCCATCGACATGGCGGCGGCAAACGGCAAAGAACCCACCGGCACGCTGCCCAGCAGGCGCTTTTCCGCGTAACTATAAACATCGACCCGGTTGGCGTTGGAATTGACGAGATAAAGCCGCTGCCGCGATTCGTCGAGCACGATGTCGCTTGGAGTTCCGCCGAGCCGGATTACCTCGCCAAAAGCGGAGCCCTGCGTCTGCGCGGAAGCCTGATAAACGGTCATCAAGGCGACGGATAGAAGATAGAAGGATTTCGTTTGCAAAGCTACCTCGGACTCGGATACTCTAAACCCTTCAGGACAACACAAGTTGCTTGCCGGAATCAAATCCGGACCGCTCCCAGCAACTTCACTGAAGGGATGGGGTTGAACAGGATTGCCGAAATTGAGAGTCCGAAACGTGACCCGGCAAGTGGAACTGGCAGACCGCGCAGATATCGCCGACACGAGTGAGACGCGACGCAAGGGACTGCTGAAGCACACCGGCCTCTCGGATGGTGAAGGATTGTGGATTGTGCCGTGCGAAGCGGTGCACACCTTTTTTATGAAGTTCGCAATCGACGTGGTTTTTCTGAACAAGAAACGGCAAGTGGTCAAGGTGCGAGAAAGCATGGGTTTGTGGCGCATCAGCGGATCGATGTCCGCGCGGTCGGTGCTCGAGCTTCCGGCGGGGATGTGCCGCCGCACCGGGACCGTCAAAGGCGATCAACTGGAGCTTGAAAAATACGATGCGTAGCAGCCGCCGGAGTCTGTGGGCCGCTCTCGGCGCATCCGCGCTCATGCTGTCTTCCGCCGGCTGCACGCGGCAGAACCGCAAAGCGGCAGCGGCGATTCAGCATCCGCCAAAGGCTGCAAAGCAGGCAGTCGTGCTCGCCATGGAACGGCAGATCACCAATGCGATCGATGCGGGAGAAGGCGACGCCATCGTTCGCCAGTTGCGCCATCGGGTTTCCGAGGAACCGGACAACATCGCCGCCCGGCTCGAACTCGCTTCCCATTATCAGAATCAAGGCGCGTACGAACTGGCGATCGAACATCTGCGCATCGCGGCGTCCCGCCAACCGGATTCTGAAGATTCCGCCTTGCGGCTCTCACGCGCGCTGCGAGCCAACAGCCAATCCGTCGAAAGCATCGCAGTGCTCGTACGCTTTAGCGAAACGCATCCCGCGGCGACTGCCGCGCTGCTCGAAGAACTTGCAATCGCCGAAGATGAGAACGGCGCGCTGAACGAAGGCGAACGATTCCATCGCGCCGCAATCGCAGCCGGCCAGCGGGACGACAAGCTGCGCAACAACCTGGGCTACAACTTCATGCAGCAAGGCAAATACGCAGACGCCGCGCATGAGTTCCGGGCGGCGCTGTCCTTGAACCCGGTCTCTGAAGCAGCCCGCAATAATCTGGGCTTCGCGCTCGCCCGCATGGATCAGCCCCAGGAAGCCCTGCTGCAATGGTCATCGATCTCGGGGCCGGCGGCGGCGCACAACAATCTGGCTGCTGTGCTCATCGAAAAGCGCGATTACGCCGGCGCCCGTAAAGAGATCGAGGCCGCGCTCCAGTTCGACCGCCATAGTCCGGCGGCCCTGAAGAATCTGCAACTGGTGGCCGAGTTGGATGGCAAAGCGCCCTCCTTTACAATGAATTCGATGGAAGCAAACCGCAAGACGAGCGGATGGGCCCGCGTATCGTCTGCGGTGAACCGGATTCTGTTCGGTGAGACTTCTCCAAAAAACGCATCGCAACAAGCCGCAGCCAGGATTGCGAGCCAGTAGTTCAAGAAAGGAACCAATGATGAAACAATTCCTGTTACGGTTAGTCCGGGACGAGCAAGGCCAGGACCTTGTTGAGTACGCACTGATCGTCGCCGCTGTCGGCCTCGCGCTGATCAGCACCGTGAACCAGCTGTCCACCGCCATCGTGAGCTTGTACTCGAGCATCACGCAGGGCTTGACGAGCATCGGAGCTTCGGGCCAATAAGCCCTGCGAAGCTTTAGAACAACATAGAGAAGAACACAGTCGCAGTGTCCTTGTCAAAGACCGGGCTCCGCCGCCCGGGCCAAATCGTTTGGCTGCCCGACGTTGCGCTGGTTCTTTCCCTTTTGACCCTGTTTTATTGCCTGTTTTTGTTCGACGGCTGGCATCAGTTGTTTCGAGACTCAGACTCAGGCTGGCACATCCGTACCGGGGAGACCATTCTGACCACCCTTCAGTTGCCTGCAGCCGATCCTTACTCATTCACGCGCGCCGGTGAACGCTGGTTTGCGTGGGAATGGGCTTCGGACGTTGTGATGGCGATAGCTCACCGAGGCCTGGGCGGCATGGCGGGAGTGGCGCTGCTTTACGCGGTGGCGATCGCCGCCGCTACCTTCTTATGGGTGCGCCTCAACTGGCAATTGGGAACCGAGTTTCTGATCGCCTGTCTCACTACGATCCCGATGTTGTCGACGGTGAATCTGCACTGGCTGGCCCGGCCACACGTCTTCGGTTGGCTCTTTCTTTTGATCGCCGCCGGATTGGCTGCGCGGCGCGAAGTCGTAGTGAACGCCAGAGGAATCGCGGCGATCGCGGCGCTTTCCGTGGTTTGGGTCAACATGCACGCGAGCTTCTTTCTGCTGCCAGCCGCGTTGCTGGTCTTCGCCGCCGGCGACTGGATCGAACATCAGCTCTTCGACCGCGGCACGGAGCCGGCGAAAGCAAAACCCCTCGCCATCCTGGCTGGCGTGGCGGCCGCCGCATCGCTACTGAATCCCTATGGCTGGAACGTTCACACGCATGTGTTCCGCTACCTCATGAATTCGGAACTGCTCGATCGCGTGGGTGAGTTTCAAACCTTCAATTTTCATGTGGCCGGCGCCTGGCAAATCGTGATCCTGATGGCGTGGATCGCTCTTGGCGGTTCGCTCGCGCTTTGGCAGGGCCGCATCGCTCACGCGCTTTGGACCGGAATGCTGTTTGCTTTGGCGCTTCGCTCGGCGCGCGGCCTGCCGATCGCGGCTCTCGCGGCAATGCCGTTTGCGAGCGCGGCAATCAGCGCAGCCATCCGGGCCGGTTTCGGGTTCAAGCCCTTATGGCGGGACCGGCTTTTTGCCTTCATCGATTATTCGCAGCGCCTGCGGCAGATCGATCGCGGACTTTCGGGTTTATGGACCGTTGCGCCGTTACTCCTATTGTTCTTTGCCGCCGCGAGAGGCGTGGGATCGAAGGCGGGTTTTCCAGCCGATCAGTTTCCCGTCGAGGCCGCCGATGCCGCGGTCGCGAAACTCCCCCAGGACGCCCGCATCCTGGCGCCGGACAAGTTCGGCGGCTACTTGATCTACCGCTTCAACGGCGAGCGAAAAGTCTACTTCGACGGCCGCAGCGATTTCTACGGCAGCGCCTTCATGAAGAACTACATCCAGTTGGTTGAAGTCCGGCCCGGCTGGCAAAAGCAGCTCGACCAACAGCGCTTCAGCCACGCGCTGCTGCCCAATCCCTATTCTCTGATTCCCGCATTGCAGCAGCTCGGCTGGAAGACGCTGCATCGCGATTCGGTAGCGACATTACTTGCAAAGGAAGGAGCGTCCGAATGAACCTGGACCGGAATCGAGTCCTCATGATCTTCGGCGTTGCGCTTGTTGGCGCGGCGTTGCTCACATGGCTCCTCTATTCGTTGACGGCCGGGCCGAGGCAACAGAAGCTGCTTTCTGTGTATGCCGCGGCGCGCGACATGCAGGCTGGCGTCCGGCTCAAGAAAACCGACGTCAAGAGGGTGCAAGTGGCCGACAAGGACGTTCCTCGCGGCGCGGTGATGGAAGAGAAGATTCTTCTGGATCGCGTGCTGCTCTTTCCGGTCAATTCGAATGAAGCGATCACGGTGAACAAGCTCGCGAGTTCCACAGGAGTCGAAGGCGTGGCGGCGATCATCGAACCAGGCAAGCGCGCGGTTTCGGTGAGCGTCAACGATACCTCCGGCGCGGCAGGGCTGGTTGGACCGAGATCGCACGTCGACGTGCTGTTCACTCGCGCCGGATCGATGGCGGAGGCCGCGACCACAACCGTTCTGCAGGACGTCACGGTGTTGTCGGTTGGACGCGTAACCGAAGTGACGCAGACGCCCGCGACGGGCACGCAAGCGGCGCAGCCAACCCCATCCTCCACGCAGAACCGTGCGGTGACGCTGCTCGTCACTCCGGAACAGGCCGAGAAAATCGAACTGGCGAAGAACCAGGGCAAAATCAGCTTGTCGCTGCGCAACCCGCTCGACAAGAGCACTTCGGAAACGGCCGCGCCTACAACGGCCATCAATCTCTACGACCCGAACGCGTTGAAGCGCCCGGGACAAAATCCGTTTCTCAAAGGGCCGGGGAACATGAACCGCAACTTGTGGGCGTCGCTGACTGGCGAACCGGCGGCCGAGAAGCCGTCGAAAAAAGATACTGAGAAGAAGGAACCGCCGCCAAAGCCGCGTTTTGTAGTGGACGTCTATCGTGGTGAAAAACACGTCCAAGAGATCTTTCAATGAGAATAGACATCCGTGCATCGCTCTGTTTGCTGGCAGCCGCAGCCGCGGCTACCACGGTCTGCTGGTCGCAGAATCCCAAAACGGTGAGCCTTACGCTCGGCCGCGGAGAACTGGTCCAGTTTTCAAGTGACATCGTCAAAGTGGCGGTGGCTGAGCCCAAGGTCGCCGACGCCATCGTGGTGTCGCCTCGCGAAGTGATGATCGCCGCGAAAGGTCTGGGCAAAACAACGGTCGCCATCTGGGAAACCGGAAAATCGCCCCAGCGCTACGACGTCAATGTCCTCGCAGACACCGACGATGCGGATAAGTTCAAGCGCGATTTCGCCGCGGAGCTGAAGACAGTGACTGCCGATTCCGGCGTACTATTCAACGGCAATGCCGAAACCATGGTGCTCACCGGCAACGCGCCAACGACGGAACTCTCGAAGAAAGCCGAAGCGCTGGCGGCAACCAAATCACGCAAGGTCATCAACCTGATCACAGTGCCTCCGCCGCCGGATCCGCGCCAGATTCTGTTGCAGGTGCGGTTCGCCAGCATCGATCGCACAGCGCTTTCCGAAGTGGGATTCAACTTCATCAGCCGCAATCCCACCATGTTGGGCACAGGCACAACACAGCAGTTCCAGGGGCCTCGCATCAGCCAGTTGCAGTTCCAGAACCAGGACTTTTCCAACACCACGATCAACTTCGCCGACTTGCTGAACCTGTTTGTGTTCCGGCCCGATCTCAACATCGGCGCAACCATTCGCGCTCTCGCGGGCCGCAATTTATTGCAGATTCTCGCGGAACCGAACCTCGTCACGCTCGAAGGCAAGGAAGCAAGTTTTCTGGCGGGCGGCCAATTTCCGTTCCCAACGTTGACCGCAACCACGACAGGCGGCGCGACAGCCCCTGTGGTCACGGTGCAGTTCAAGAACTTCGGCGTGGAACTCGGGTTTACTCCCACAGTGACCCCGACCGGCGCGATTCATTTGAAGGTGGCGCCGCAAGTAACGGCGCTCGATTTCGACAACGCGGTAACCGTGCAAGGCACGCTCATCCCGGCGATTTCCGCGCGTAAGGCAGAGACAGAAGTCATCCTGCGCGACGGCGAGAGTTTCGCCATCGCCGGGCTGATCGACAACCGCGTGCAGTCGGTCATGAACCGCGTTCGCGGACTCGGCGACATTCCGATAATCGGTTTCTTCTTCCGCAGCAAAAGCGTCAAGAAATCCAACAACGAACTACTGGTGGTGGTGACGCCGAGATTCGTCAAGCCGGTTCCGGCAGACGACAAAATCAAGCTGCCCGACATGCAGGAAGTGTTCCTGCCGACGGTGAAGGAAGAGCAGGACGCGAAGAACAAGAAAGCCAAACAGAAAAAGCCGCAGACCGTGGGAGAAAGTGGTTATCAGCAGCCCAAGAAGTAACAGGCCTTGGGGAACGGCATCCCGCAGGCAAACGGCTCAACGAGGCGCGACTGCAGTCCAGTTGCTGACCCTGTTTGTCCCTGTATTTCTTGGTCTGATGGGGTTCGCGATCGATCTCGGCCGGCTTTATTCCGCGCGCGCGGAATTGAAGGCCGCGGCGGACGCCATGGCGATCGCGGCAGCATCGCAATTGATTGGGACAGACGCTTCGTCCGATGCAGCCACCACTCGCGCCCGGCTCGTCATCGAGAACAACTCCGGCTTCGGCAACCGCTACGATTTCTCGGGGAATCCGATTGGAGAAACCACAGGCGGATTGCTCAGCCAGGCGCCGGATCCACAATATTACGGCACGCTCGCCGATGCGGTTGCAGACAGCAATGGCGGCGGCACGACGACCGGAGGTTCCGCTGCGCGCTATGTGCGCGTCAACCTCTCGGGCGAAACGCCGATCGTTTTCTGGGGATTTCTCACTCTGGCGCAGGATCGCAAACTCGCCCTGCAAGCCACTGCAGTGGCGGGCCGCAGCGCGCCACTCTGCCAGATCTGCGGATCGGAACCGATCGCTATTCCAGCGCTCGACGCGACCGATGCCACGGATTTCGGATTCGTGGTCGGCAACCGCTACACATTCGGCTACAACTGTTCGGGACAAGGTACGCCAGCCGTGCTGCCGAATGGCGGACCTCGCGTCGACTACGTGATTCTCAACCGCAGCAATACTGAAACGCAGATCTTTACCGCGGATTCCACTCAATTGTTCCGGGCGGGCGCCGCGGGTCTGGCGCCGACAACGAATCAGGCCCTCGGCTGCTTCAGCATCAATACGGCGGAAGCGATCTGGGCGGGCGCGGAACCGCTCGCTTGCCTGACCAATTCGGTTCCCGCGCTGGTGCAGAATTTTCTATGCGGCGTCGCGATGCGGTTCGATTCCACTTTGCAGGGCGCGTGCAGCGCGATTCCCGAAGTCGACACCATCTCAACCGTCTACACGCCGGATACCGACAATGCCGATGCGGCGGACTATGCGGCTTACGCGGGCAATGGCAAACGCATCATTACCGTTCCAGTGGTGGACAGCATCGCGAACCTCTCCGCAATGACGACGCTGGGCTTTCGCCAGTTTCTGGTGCAACCGGCGCAGGATGCCACCAACATCGACGTTTCGGACCAGAACGGACGCTTCGCCGTCACCTACATCGGCAGCGTGGCGCCGGTGAAGCAGGGTTCGCTGCGGGGATGCACGCAGACGGCAGGCCCGGGAAAGATCGTGTTGCACCGATGAGCGCCATCATGCGAACGCGCAAGAGGACGCAATCCGGTTCATCGCTGCTCGAGACGGCAATGTTCATGCCGGTGCTGCTGCTGTTGCTGGTGGGCATGATCGAACTCGCGAAAGTGGTGGTCGTCTACTTTTCGCTGCAAAAGACCATGTATTCGATCGCCCGCTATGCCGCAACGGCACAGGGAGCGAACTTCTGCGACGATGCCGACACGGTGATCACGCAAGTGAAAAACGTGGTGCTCACCGGCGACCCATCGGGCGACGGCCAGGCGTTGATCAGCGGTTTGACCGCGAGCGCGGTACAGATCCGCCTCGAACGATACGCACCCGATTCCGGGGCGTTGATCGAATGCCAGTGCTCAATCGACGGCTGCGACGCGGGCGCGGGCGCCCTGCCCCCGGACTTCATTGTGGTGTCGCTGCCCGACGGCTATCAGGTGCGTCCGCTGTTCCCTGTTTTTCAGGTCGATCCATTTCTACTTCGCCCGCGCGTGCGGGCGCCGTTTGGAGGATTCTAGCCAATGATTCCTCCTCCTTCTTCTTCGAATCGGCGTCGGCAAAGCGGGCAGGCCACGGTGGAATTCGCCCTGGTCTCCGTAGGGCTCGTCATTCCCGTGACGTTCGCCATCGTGTTCACCGCGCAGATGCTCTGGCTGTGGCATAGCATGAACGAATGGACCCGCGACGGCGCCCGCTACGCGGCGACGCACTGCTGGCAGGCGGGCGGCAGCAACGTGATCAACTACATGAGGTCCAACGTGCCGCTCAACGTGGACCAGGAGCAACTGCAAAGCGGCCAGGCCGATGTCGAGGTGTTGTTTTACGCACGCGACGCGGATACGGGTATGCTCACGGACTTCAGTTGCGATGGCGAATGCTCGCCCGACTGCGTTCCGGATGTCGCGACCGTGCGCATCAACAACTACGAGTTCCGGCGCTTCTTCAACTATCTGGGCCTGTCGCCGATTCAGATGCCGAATTTTTCCACCACCGTCGCCATCGAAGGCGCGGGCTGCGATCCGGAGGCTAATTCCTGCACGCCTTGAGCGAGGGGTTTCGATACATATGTCAGTAACTTTGCTGGTGGCTTCGTCCGACGAACAACTGCGGGACCTCATTCGAGACAACCTCATGAACATCCCGGGCGCGCGTGTCGCTGCCGAATATACCGAGGTGGGCCCCAACCTTTACATACGCGTCCTGCAGGATCTGGACCGTCATCCCGAAGCGGCGCTGATCATCGATCTCGGCGGCGACCGCGAAGGGGCTTTGAAGGCGCTTGAAAAGACCAAGAAAGCCGCGCCCAATCTCTATGCCATCGCCACCGATTATTCGACCGAAGGCGACCTGGTGATTTCCGCGTTGCGCGCGGGCGCCAACGATTTTGTGGAGCAGCCAGTGAAGCGCGTTGAGTTCCGCGATGCAATTACGCGCCTTGAAACCGCGCCTCGCAACACCGCGCCCGTGCAGAGCCGGCTCGGCAAGGTCTACACGTTCCTGGGATGCAAGGGGGGCGTGGGAACGACGACGCTCGCGGTCAACTTTGCGAGCGTGCTGTCGCAGCGCAAGTCCAAGGTGGTGCTGATCGACCTCGACTGGAACGCCAACGATTGCTGCATGCAGATCGGAGCGGCGCCGCAGTATACGCTGCAGGAAGTGGGCGAGAATCTCGATCGCATGGATATGTCGCTGTTTGAAGGCTTCATTGCGCGCGATCCACTGGGCTTCTTTGTGGTGGGTCCGCCGGATTCGCTCGAACAGAAGCCGTACTTCACCGAACCGATGCTGCGCGAGTTCCTCACCTTTCTCGTCGAGCACTACGAAGCGATCGTGATCGACGCCGGGCGTTCGATCTCCGATGAAGTCGTGCTCGCGGCGCTACAGAGTTCCTCGAGTATTTACCTCACGCTCGACCAGCGGTTCCCCTCTGTTCGCAACGCGCAGCGATACATGGCCGCGCTCATGCACCTGGGGTTCAATCAGGATCAGTTGCGCGTGGTGGTGAACCAATATACGAAGAAGCCGTCGTCGCAGATGGCGACGCTCGAACAGATTCAAGGCACGATGAATCAGCCTGTGTTTTACGGCATTCCGGGTTCCGCCACCGTGCTAAACATGGTCAACAAGGGCCGTCCTTTTGTGACGGACAGGCAAGCGGCGCCGGATCTCGACCGGGCGTTCCGCGCATTCGTCGACAAGGCCACCGGAGCGCAGAAGAAGGAAGCGAAAGCGAGCTAGGCCTTTTTTATGGGATCCCGGCCGATGACACCACGCCAACCACTCCCGCCGCGCGCGGGCGTGAGCGACCGTTGGTTCAAAGTCAAACAACAGTTGCACTCGCGGCTGGTGACGTCGCTCACCCCCGATCAGCTTCGCTCGCTCAATAAAGACGGCATCCGCGACAACATCGCGAACGTCCTCGAGCGCATCGTGCGGGAACAGAAAATCCCCATGACGCTCAATGATCGCGAGCGCCTGATCGAAGAGGTTCTGGACGAAGTTTTCGGACTCGGCCCCCTCGAGCCGCTGATGAAAGACCCCACCATCAGCGACATCATGGTGAACGGGCACGAAAGCATTTACGTGGAACGCGCCGGCCGCCTGGTGGAGACGAACGTGCGATTCCGCGACGCCCAGCACGTCCGCCTTGTGATCGACCGTATCGTTTCGGATATTGGCCGCCGCATCGACGATTCCTCTCCGATCGTGGACGCCCGCCTCAAAGACGGTTCGCGTGTCTGCGCGGTGATTCCCCCGCTGTCGTTGATTGGCCCGGTGATGTCGATCCGCCGATTTGGCAAGAAACTGCTCACGCCGGACGATCTGATTCGCAACGAAACCTTTACGCCGGGCATGCTCGAATTCTTGAGCGGCTGCGTGAAAGCGCGCTTGAACGTGGTGGTTTCCGGCGGCTCTGGTTCCGGCAAGACGACACTCCTCAATACGCTTTCGCGCTACATCCCGGAGTCCGAACGCATCGTCACCATCGAAGACACAGCGGAACTCGTCCTCCAACAGGAACACCTGGTGCGCCTCGAAACGCGTCCGCCAAACATCGAAGGCGCGGGCGCGATCTCACAGCGCGACCTGGTGATCAACGCCCTGCGTATGCGCCCCGACCGTATTATCATTGGCGAATGCCGCGGCCCGGAAGCTTTCGACATGATGCAGGCGATGAACACGGGCCACGACGGCTCGATGACGACCACGCACGCCAACACGGCTCGCGATGCGTTCACCCGCCTCGAAACCATGGTGATGATGGCGTCGCAAAACATTCCGGACTACGTGATCCGGTCGATGCTGGTTTCGGCCGTGCAGATCGTGATTCAATGTTCGCGATTGACGGACGGCACGCGCAAAATCATGAGTATTTGCGAGGTCCGCGGGACGGAAGACGACCAGGTTGCGATGGAAGACATCTTCACGTTCGACCGCACGGGCGTGGGCCCGAAAGGGCAGATTCTAGGGTCGTTCAAAGCAAGCGGAGTGCAACCGCTGGCGCTCGAACGGCTGAAGGCGTTTGGCGTGAAGATCAATCCTAAGATCTTCGAAGAGGCGCACGAGGTGAGGGGCTAGCCATGTTCTTCTTCGTCGCTTTCGTCATTTTCACGGGCGCGATGTTCGGCGCGGCCTACTACGTGTGGGTGATCCCGCAGCAGCAGGAAAATGAAATTCTGCTGACGAGGTTACGGCAACTGCGGGCGCAGGCCATTGGCGCACCCCGGGGAAGCCGCAACCAGTCCGGGCTCATTCGCACGGAACAGCGGGGTTCGCTCGCTCTCATCGGCGACTTCTTTACGTTCATCCGTCCGTTGCAGCGCCTGCAGGAATACATCAACCAGGCCGATAAGAAATGGCGCGCGACTGAGGTCTTTTCGCTCTGCGTTGTCATCTTTCTGGCGGTCTTTGTGGCGGCAGGCCTGGCGGGGCTGGACATCTACGCGATCCGCGCTGTGATCGGCGTTGTGTTTGCGGCGATTCCGATCTTCTACATCGTCTTCATCCGCAACCGGCGGCTCCACAAATTCGAGCTGAACATGCCCGATTCGATCGATCTGTTCAACCGCTCGATGAAAGCCGGACACAACATCCAGAGCGGTCTCGAAACGCTGGCCAGCGAAACGTCGGAACCCGTCAAAGGCGAGTTCAAGCGCGTGATCGAGGAACTGTCGCTCGGCTCGCCGCTCGAAGCCGCGTTGCATAACCTCGGAGAACGGGTCCCGCTGATCGACCTCCGATTCTTTGTCATCGGCCTGATCCTGCAGCGGCAGACTGGCGCGAACATGGTGATGGTGCTCGAGAACCTCTCGCTGCTGGTGCGCGAACGGTTGAACCTCGCCGAAAAGCTGAAGGCCTCGACCGCTCAGCAACGCTTGTCGGCGACGATTCTGTGCGCACTGCCTATCGTCTTAGCGTTGGCCTTTTGGGTGCTGAAGCCGGAATACATTCGATGGTTCTATCAGGATGAAACCGGGCAAAATGTCATGACATTCGCGATTACGTGGGAAATCATCGGCATCCTCGTGATCCGCAAGATGGCGAGTCCGAAATTCTAAGAGACAATGATCTTCATACTGGTTTTCATTCTCGGCTTCATGGTTCTGGCGGCGCTGCTCTATGCCGGGTTGAGTCTGATGCAGCCGCAGGAAGATCCGCTGGCGGAACGGCTCGAAAGCCTGCAGTCGACCGCGCAATCGGCGGCTTCCCGAGCCTCCCGGCGCGTCGGCGGTGGGGGATTTTGGAACAGTCTGCTCTACTTTGTCAGCTCCCTCGGCGGCGAAAGCTGGATCAACGAGACGGACCGCGAACTCGCGCAGGCAGGCATCCGCAATAAGGACGCGACGGCGCTCTACATTCTGGGGCACATTTGCTTCATGCTGCTGATGCTCGGGGGCATGCTTTTCTTCCAGCAGGGCAATGACGCCACCCAGCAACTCGGAGGCATGGTGGCTGCGGCGCTGCTTGGCTACGTCATTCCGCCGCAGGTGTTGCACCGGCTGGTGAAGCGGTACCGGCAGAAACTGCAGGACGCGCTGCCCGATACCGTCGATCTGCTGGGCATCGTGCTCGGCACCGGCCTGGCGCTCGACCAGGCGATGATGCGGGTCAGCGAGGAAATGCAGTTCATCTATCCGGAACTCGCGAACGAGTTTGGCATCGTAGTGATGCAGGTTCGCGCGGGACAGGAACGCGCGCAGGCGTTTCAGCGGCTGGTCCGCCGCACCGGCATCGAGGATCTGAAGTCGCTGGCGGCGATGATCATCCAGAGCGAACGGTTCGGCACGAGCCTGTCGCAGGCGCTCAAGGTCTACGCGGACGCGCTGCGCCAGAAACGCCGGTTGCGAGCGGAAGCGGCAGTGGCCAAGGCGGGCATCAAGATGTTGATCCCGATCATTATTTTCATCCTGCCCGTGTTGTTCATCATCGCCATTGTTCCGGGCCTTGCGATTGCGTTCAAAGACCTGCGGAACATGAACAGCGGCCGGTAAGGCCGTACTAAGGCCGATGCCCTATTCGGCCGATAGAAGACTTTGGGAGTCTACCCGGAGTCGATGCATAATCCTGAACGGCACGTCGCGATCATTGGCGGGGGCCCGGCGGGTCTCACCGCGGGCTATCTGCTCGCCCAGCAAGGTTGGGACGTGACCATCTTCGAAAGCGATCCGCAATATCTCGGCGGCATCTCTAAAACGGTGCAATACAAGGGGTTCCGGTTCGACATCGGTGGGCACCGGTTCTTTTCGAAGTCGACGGAAGTAGAAGCGTTCTGGTCCGAAATTCTAGGGCCGGACATGATCGACCGGCCCCGGCTGTCCCGCATCTACTATCGCGGCAAGTTCTTTCAGTATCCGCTGAAGGCAATGGAAGCGCTGACGAAGCTGGGCGTGTTCGAATCGCTTCTGTGCGTACTGTCTTACCTGCAGGCCCGGCTGTTTCCGGTCCGGAATCCGAAATCCTTTGAAGACTGGGTGGTGAACCAGTTCGGCCGCCGCCTCTTTGGCATCTTCTTCAAAACGTATACAGAAAAAGTCTGGGGGATGAGCTGTAAGGAGATTTCGGCGGATTGGGCGGCGCAGCGCATCAAAGGTCTATCGCTCGCCTCCGCGATCCGAAACGCATTGTTTCCGGCGGCGAAACCCGAGGGGGCCGTACAGGATCGCAGCAAGGTCATCAAAACGCTCATCGACACCTTTCGTTATCCCCGCCTTGGCCCCGGCATGATGTGGGAACGCTGCGGCCAGCGGATCCGCGAGATGGGCGGAACCATTCACATGGGGCACGCAGTGGAAGGCCTGGACCGTGCGTCGAGCGAGCATTGGACGGTCACCGCCAAATCTCTGACCGATGGCGCGCGGATTCGAGTGCAGGCCGCGCATGTGATTTCGTCCACGGATATCCGCGCTCTCTCGGCGATGATTCAACCGCCGGTTTCGTCTCAGGCGGCGGCCTCGGCAAACGCGCTGCGATATCGCGATTTTCTGACCGTTTCTCTGATGGTGCGAGACACCCAGTGTCTCCCCGACAACTGGATCTACATCCACGATCCCAGTGTGAAAGTGGGGCGCATTCAGAATTTCAAGTCCTGGTCACCGGAACTAGTGCCAGACCCATCCATGGCCTGTTATGGCCTCGAATACTTCTGCTTCGAAGGCGACGGTTTGTGGACGACGCCGGATCGCGAGCTAATCGCGCTCGCGGCCGAAGAGATCGAGAAAGTGGGCCTCGCCAGGAAGTCCGACGTGCTGGACGGTTACGTGGTGAGGCAGCCCAAGGCGTATCCGGTGTATGACGACGACTACGCAACACACGTCGAAACCGTCCGTTCGGACCTAGAACGCTCCTGCGCAGGGCTGCATCTCGTTGGCCGCAACGGGATGCACAAGTACAACAACCAGGATCACGCCATGATGACCGCAATGCTAACGGCGCGAAACATCATGGCGGGCGAACCTTTGTATGACGTCTGGCAGGTGAATCAGGACGCGGAATACCACGAGTCCGGCAATGTTCCGGATTCTACGGGCGCCTCCGGTTTGCGCATGGTTCCGGGAAGAATTCCTTCGACGCAGCCACTCCTGAAGTTGAACGAGCACGTCACCGAAGGCCGTGGACCCGCGCTCGTCCGGGCGGCAGCGCGCGAAGCCGCCGCCGCGCCCAGTTCCAACCCTCCTCCACCCTCTGCTTGAGCAACCCGGTATCCTGATCAGCAGTGTCCAAATCGAACAAGGCCAGCGCCGGAATTCTTCTCTACCGCAGGACAGCAGGCGGCGCCTTGCAGGTCCTACTCATTCATCCTGGCGGCCCGTTCTTTGCTCGCAAAGACGCCGGCGCCTGGTCCATCCCCAAAGGGGAACTCGAAGACTCGGACACAGACACACTAGCCACGGCGGTCCGCGAATTTCAGGAGGAAACCGGCTTCGTAATTTCTGCCAGTGGCGCGAGACCCCTGCGCGCCGTGCGGATCAAGAGCGGCAAAGTGATCCACGCCTGGGCTGTTGCCGGCGACGCCGACCCTACTGCTCTGCGCAGCAATCATTTCGAGCTGGAATGGCCGCCCCGGTCGGGCAAGACAGCGAGCTTCCCGGAAGCGGACCGTGCGCAATGGTTTTCGCTGGAAGAAGCGCGCGAGAAGATCAACGCCGGACAAATCCCGTTGCTCGACGAATTCGAGAGAGAACAATACGGGGCAGCCTGAGCATGGATCTCAGAGCTGCCCCGGATAGGAAACCGGCCTACTACTGGTTTGGAGGCGGCGTGATCGCCACGGTCACCAGGTCAGGAGTGTAGTTGCCTGCAATGCCGACAGTAAGGTTCACAGCCGCGCCGCGAGTCACGGTCGGCGGCACTCTGGCGCTCACCTGGAAGTAACCCGCCGGCTGTCCGGGGACTCCTCCAAATGAGATGATCTCCGCCTCTTGGCCGTCCATCCAGCACATCACTGGCAGGAGCACCGGCTTGGGCGGATTGTCTCCGGCGATCAAGCCATCGACTCCCGCAGGATCGGTGAGACCTTCACCGGTTGCGAAGATCGTGACGATGTCGCCAGGGCTTGCGCCGTTCCCCAAGCGGTTCTGCGAACCATCCGGATTGAGGATGCGGCCCTGGTTGCCCTCGGCGAGGAAGATCGCAGGATTGATCAGAATGGTCTGCACAAAGAAGGCGTCCGAGCGATTGCCGCGGTACTCGGCGACGACCGAGACCAGATTGTGATTCGCGATGGTGTAAGGCATCTGAATCACCGCCTTGGTCGCTGAGGCCGAGATGACCGGAACCGGGAAGCCATCGACCAGGAATCTCACGTCCGATAGGGTCGTGTCGACCTTGCCGTCGGTGACGTGGAACGGTGTGGCATCCGGCGACGAGCCCAGGAACGATCCCTTGACTACGGCCCAACTCCCGGGCGCAAGCGGTCCGGGAACCTCGTTCGCCGCGTGCACAACGGCGGTGATGGTTGGCGTCGTATCCGTAACGGCAAGCGTCACGCGGAGCTGCGAAAGCAATCCCGACGAATCGCTGGCGCGGGCAATGATTTGTCCTTCGTATTGCCCGGGCCGCAGTCCCGCGGAATTGACGTTGATGGTCAGATTGAGGGGCGTGAAGCCCGTGTTCGGCGCGACCGAGAGCCAGTTGCCGCCGCTCAGCGTTGGGCTGGTCACCGTGACTGGAACCTGGCTGCTGGTCGAAAGAACCGTGACCTGTTGGGGCCGGGGGCTTGGATCCACCGCCGAGACTCCAAAAGAAACCACCTGGGTGCTCCAGGTCAATTGCGGAGGGTTATTGACCGTCATCGCCACAGGGATGATGGTGGCGGTGACAGCCCCGGCAGGCGTAAGCAGAATCTCTGCCCGGTAAACGCCTGGGCTCAAGCTCTGCTGATTGACCACAACGTTGATGGTCGCGGGAACTACGGTCGATGTCGGCGTAACACGCAGCCATTGCTGGTTCAGCGAGCCGCCCACATAACGCTGTCCAATGTTGATCGACGTACCCGTGGGTTGGGTAACCGAAATCGTCTGAGTAGCAGGATTGTTAACCGGGAAAAAGCTCTGCGAGACGTTGAACGTGAGAAGCGGCGGATTGTAGGTGAGCACCTGCGAGAACACAGACTTGATCTCGAGATTCACCTGAATCGGCACGCTCACCGCGCCCGGCGCTGAGATCTGGATTTGAGACGAGTAGTTGCCGGGCGCGAAGTCCCGGATGTCGCCGAGTCCGACAAAAAGCGTGCCCGGCGTCGAACCCTGCGAACCCGATCGCAGCAGGACCCAGTTCGCAAAAGAGGTGGCTGTGTAGTTCAGCGGCTGACCGAGGCTCTGAATTGTAATGGGTTGATCGGCGGGGCTGACCGTCGTGCCCGCAAAGACGCTGAAGGAGACAACCAGTGGCGCGGCCGAGATCGGTCCTGCGGTTCCGCCGCCGCCCGTCTGCGTTCCGGCGACGGTGAGGGTGAACGCTTTGCTTGCGGTGCGGCCGCATTGCGGGTCGGAAATCTGCACGGTGAAGTTGAACGATCCTACCTCATTCGGCGTGCCTTCGATCACCCAGTCCTGTCCGGCCTGGTGGACCGTCAAATCACGAGGCAATGCACCCGAAAGCAACGAATATTGCGGTCCGGAAGGGAAATTCGGGCAGGCGTTCACGCTGGTGATGACCTGCCGGTAAGGGGTTCCGATCGTCGCGTTGGGGAACGAGACGTTCGTGATGGCAAGGCCGCCGCTGTTCTGCGAACCGGCCGCCACCGTCAACGTGAACTCGCGGATAAAGAAATCCGTGCCGGATTTCAGGAGCACGCTAAATACGAAGTTCCCGGTGCGGTTCATGATGCCGGAAAGCCGGCCGTCGGAGGTGAGGGTGAGCTCAGGAGGCAGGCGGGAATCGGCTTGCCATATGTAGGGCTGCGAGCCGCCAGTCCCTTGCATGATATAGAGGTAAGACTGGCCCGAGACTGCGTTCGGCAGTATCGCGGGCGAGGAAATCGTGAGTTGACCCGCGGATCCCGCGGCGGCCTGGCTGACCACGAAGGTCTGTCCGCCCGCGGTGATGCGGCCTTGCCGAGCGGCGCCAGTATTGGGCTGTACGGTGAAGGCGATGCTGGACGATCCAACGCCGCTCGCCGAATTTGCGCCAACAACCAGCCATGAGGCGTTGCTGACGGCGGTCCAGGCGCACGAGGTGGAACTGGCGCTCAGCGCAAAAGTATCCGGTCCTCCATTCGAACCGTACGATCGGGTAGCGACAGGCAATCCGAACGTACAAGGCACGGCAGTGCGGATGTTCAGTGTGATGTCGGGGGTAAGCACGGCTTCCCCAACGAGAGCTTTCACCGTGAAGACTCCAATTGTGGACGCGAGCGTGACATTGCACGTTGCGACGCCTGAAGAGTCCGTGAGGATCATGCCGTTGACGCCGCCGCAAACTCCCGCAGGCGTCAATGCCGGGTCGGTCGCGTCGACGATACGAACCCCGACGTTTGCCATGGCGCTGCCGGTTTCGGGTCCAATCCCTACGTTGACCCGCACCACGATTGCGCCAGTTTGCGTGCTGTTTGCCTCTCCTGAAATCGTACGATTCGAATCCTCGAGCGAGGGTTTGACGAGTTCGACAAGGGGCAGCGTGCCGGATCCACCTCCGCCCTGCAGGCGGCTGATCAAGGTGGTCACATAGAGCGAAACCGATCCGTAAGGCGACTGCGCCAGCACGGTCGTCTGGCGAATCGAACGGCCTGCATCGACGGCAGTGGCAGTGAAATCTACCTGTACGATGCCGTTCGCGTCGGAGATGGAGCGGATCTGGTTTGAGCCGATGCCTGTGTTGGTGGGTTCGCGCAAAGTGCCTTGGTCCGCGGAAATGGACCAATTCACGGGCACGTTGGGAATGGGGCGGCCGAACTGGTCGCGCACGCGAACTGTCAACGGTTTGTCCGTCTTGAAGTATTCGAGTACGATTTGGCCGTTGCCGGAAACAACCTCGGTGGTCTGCGCCAGCAAGGGCAGGCCAAGAAGGGTGAGTGACAAAAGAAGACTATGAACGGTGCGACGCACTGAGAGCACCACCTTTTCAGCAATTTTAGGACGCGTCGCGGTACCAGCGGGCTACTACAGATTGTAGCATTTTTGTTTTCAAATCCGACCCGTGGAAATTGGGATTTACCCTTAGACTGGTGAGGAGAGGCCGGCTGTCTACCCTATCGGCAGGATCCGAATGCGGCTCCGCCCCTGTTCTACCGTGACCAGTGCACCCGTTTCGAGGTGAGACGTCGCCAGTTCGATTGCGCGCAGGACAATCTCGCCAATCGCCGCAGGCAGGACATCCTGACATCGGATTTGGAGGACACTCGGCCTCAAAGCGTTACTGCGGGCCAGAAGCGCGCCAAAGTCGAGGTCATGCGTAAACACAACCAAGCCTTTCGCGGCGGCATAGGAAAGGATCTCCGAATCTGGAGCATCGCATCGGCCGATTGCCGTCCAGTGGACGGATTCAATGCCGTTGGTCTCGAGAAACTGAACCCAGAGAGGGCTCAGATTCACATCCAACAGTATCTTCATGCGGCGGGCAGAGGGATTTCAAGCTCTTCGACGCGCCAGGCAGCATAAGCAAGCGATTGCCGGATGTCTTCTTCTTCAAGATATGGATACGCCGCGAGAATCTCGGGCCAAGTACGACCTGAAGCGACCAGCCCTACAATCGTTCCGACGGTGATCCGCATGCCTCGGATGCAAGGCTTGCCGCCCATCACGAAGGGATTCCTAGTAACCCGGTCAATTGCAGACATGGACATTCCTTGTTTCGAGATTACCATTGCGGAACCGGTTTCGCAGATTCGACGATGTAATATGTAGCTATGGCAACTGCCGTCGAAATCGGAACTCTTATCGATTGCGATCCGAACATCCGGGGTGGCCGTCCAAAGATCGCGGGAACCGGGATCACCGTGAGCCGCATCGTTGGATGGTACAAGATCGGCTATAGCGCCGAGAATATCGTCATGGATTATCCGCACCTGACACTGGCGCAAGTGCATGCGGCGCTCGCCTACTACCACGCAAATCAGCGGACGGTTGATGAAGATATGGCTCGTGAAGAGGCAATAGCCGATCAGTTCGAGCGTGAAATGGGCCTAACCAACCGCTAAGTAGATGCGCCCAACCAGTCTGTACCTGGATGAAGATGTGATGCGCGAGCCCCTCGTTTTCGGCCTTCGTTCACGCGGCGTTGACGTGTTGACTGCCGCTCATGCCAACATGATCAACCGGGCGGACTACAAGCATCTCGTCAAAGCGACAGAATTGGGCAGAGTGCTGTACTCGTACAACGTCGCGGACTACTGCATCCTTCACAAGACTTGGCAGGCCTCAAACTTGCACCATTGCGGAATCATCGTCGCCAAACAGCGACTGCCACTTGGCGAAGAGATTCGACGTCTCGTCTTCTTGATTCATCAGACGGACGCCGAATCGATGCGAAATCAACTTCGATTTTTATCCCGGATCTGATCGGCTACCCCGCCAGCGTGTTCAGCGAACCCACACGCCCGGCTTCAAACGCTGCGATCGCGGATTCCTGCTTGAGGATGTAGCCCAATTCGTCCACACCTTCGATCAGGCAGTGCTTGGCGAACGCGTCCACCGGAAACGTCACCGAGCGCCCGTCTCCAATCGTCAGCGTCTGCGTTGCGAGATCGATTTTCACCGCAGAATCCTGGTTCGCGAACAGCCACGCATGGATGTCCTTCGGGACGATGATCGGCAGCAGCCCGTTCTTGAGCGAATTCTGGCGGAAGATGTCCGCGAACGATGTGCTGATCAGGGCGCGGAACCCATACTGCGTTAGCGCCCAGGGCGCGTGCTCGCGCGAGGATCCGCAACCGAAGTTGTCGCCTGCGAGCAGCACCTGCTTCGACTTCGATTCCGCCTGATTGAGAATGAACTCCGGCTTCTCGGAACCATCGGCGTTGTAGCGCCAGTCGTAGAACAACTGGTCGCCCAGGCCCGCCTTCGAAATCGTCTTCAAAAACCGCGCGGGGATGATTTGGTCGGTATCGACATTGTCGACACCCATGGTGACGAACTTGCCTTCAAGCGCCGTAAACTTTGCCATGTTAGCTGAGACTCCTCACGTCCGTTACCTTGCCGGTCACCGCGGATGCCGCGGCCGTCAGCGGACTCGCCAGGAACGTACGTCCCCCCTTACCCTGCCGGCCCTCGAAATTGCGGTTCGAGGTCGAAACGCTGTATTCGCCGGGGCTCAATTGATCGCCATTCATCGCGATGCACATTGAACAACCCGCCTCGCGCCAGTCCGCGCCCGCGTCTTTGAAGATCTTGTCGAGTCCTTCAGACTCCGCCTGCCGCTTGATGATCTGTGAGCCCGGAACCACCATCATGCGAACGCCGGGCGCCACCTTGCGGCCTTTCATGACTGAAGCCGCCGCACGGAGGTCCGACATGCGGGAATTGGTGCAGCTTCCGATAAACACGACGTTGACCGGCTGCCCCGCGAGCGGTTTGCCGCCTTCGAGGTTCATGTATTTCAGGGCCTTGGCCAGCGAGTCGCGCTCCAGTGGATCCGCCACCGACGCCGGGTCGGGGATGGCCCCGCTGATCGGCATTCCCATCCCAGGGTTGGTTCCAAACGTAATCATCGGCTCCAGCGAATTCGCGTCGATGGTGATCGATTTGTCGTAGGTCGCGCCCGGGTCGGACGGCAATTGCTTCCAACGCGCCACCGCCGCATCCCAATCCGCGCCCTTCGGAGAGAAGGTGCGTCCGGCGAGGAACTCGTAGGTCGTATCGTCGGGCGCAATCAGGCCGGCGCGAGCGCCGCCTTCGATCGCCATGTTGCAAACGGTCATGCGCTCTTCCATGCTGAGCGAGCGGATCGCCGAACCGGTGAATTCGAAAACGCAACCGGTGCCGCCGCCGATGCCGATTTTTGCGATCAGCGCGAGAATGATGTCCTTCGCCGAAACGCCCGGCTTCAGCACGCCATCCACACGAACTTCATACGTGAGCGACTTCGCCTGCAAGAGGCATTGGGTGGCGAGGACGTGTTCCACCTGGCTGGTGCCGATGCCGAACGCGAGGGCGCCGAAAGCGCCGTGCGTGGCCGTATGCGAGTCGCCGCAAACCACAGTCATGCCGGGCTGCGTGAGACCATGTTCGGGCCCGATGACGTGCACGATGCCCTGCTTCTCGTGCTTGTAGCCAAAGTGCGGAATGCCGAACTCGGTGCAGTTCTTTTCAAACTGCAGGATCTGCGTTTCCGCGATCTTGTCCATGATCGGCAGAGAGAACGAGTGGGTCGGGCTCGAGTGGTCAACGGTGCCAAAAGTGAGATCCGGCCGGCGAACCTTGATTCCACGCTCGCGCAGACCGCTGAATGCCTGCGGGGAGGTCACTTCATGCACCAAATGCAGGTCGATGTAGATGAGCGGGGGAGCACCCGGTGTTTCGGCGACGAGGTGCTGATCCCAGATCTTTTCGATAATCGTACGGGGTTTCGACATTAGATCGCCTCACAAACTGCGTTGCCGACTTCTTCAGTAGTAGCGGGCTTGCCCTTCGGACGCAAGTCGGCGGTGACGTTGCCACTGTCGAGAACCTTTTCGACAGCATCGTAAACCGCCTTGGCCTCTGTGGGAAGGTTGAAGCTGTATTCGAGCATGGCGGCGACTGAGCCGATGGCGGCCATGGGATTCGCCTTATTCTGGCCCGCGATATCAGGCGCGGAACCATGTACCGGTTCATAGAGCCCTTTGTCGTCGCCGAGCGATGCCGAAGGCAGCATGCCAATCGATCCGGCCAGCACGGCGCCTTCATCGCTCAGAATGTCGCCGAACATGTTTTCGAGCAGCACGATATCGAAGCGCTTCGGCGAGAGCACCAACTGCATCGCGCAATTGTCGACCAGAATGTGTTCGAGTTCGCAATCCGGAAACTCGGGCGCGACTTCGTTCACCACCCGCCGCCAGAGCTGCGAGGTTTCGAGCACGTTCGACTTGTCCACGCTTGCGACCTTCTTGCGGCGCGCGCGGGCAAGTTTGAACGCCATGCGGGTCACACGGGCAATCTCCTTGCGTGTGTACGTCATCGTGTTCGTGCCGCGCTCGTCGTCACCCTCGCCTTCAATGCCGCGAGGCGTGCCGTAGTAAATGCCGCCCGTGAGCTCGCGCAGGATAATCATATCCACGCCGTCGATGAGGTGGTTCTTGAGCGGCGAAGAATCGAGCAACGACTTATAAGACCGTACAGGCCGGAGGTTGCCATACACGCCCAACAGCTTGCGAAGCGCCAGCAAGCCCCGCTCGGGACGCTTCTCAGGAGGCCAATTGTCGAACTCCGGCAGCCCGAAGGCGCCCATCAACGTTGCGTCTGCGTTAAGTGCGAGGTCCGCGGTTTCCTGCGGCAGCGCGGAACCAGTCTTGTGGATCGCAATGCCGCCCATCAGACCTTCGGCAAGGTTCAGCGTGTGGCCGAACTTGGACGCAACCGTTTTGAGAACGCGCACGGCCTCGCGGGTGACTTCGACACCAATGCCGTCACCAGGCAGGATCAGAATGTTCAGATTCATTGTTGACTTCGTACTTACTTGGTAGTGGCCGCCGCAGCCGCATCCGGAGCGGCTGCCGCGGCAACTGCTGCTGCCGCCGCCGATTCCTTCACTTCGGCGATCATCTCCAGGATTTCGTCATTCATGACGCCTTTCTTGCTATCCGCAAGGTGCGTGAACTTTTCGTAAACCTGCTGGAGCTCTTCCTTCGACAGTAGAAATCCCAGATCTTCGCAGCGTTTGCTCAGCGCATGGCGTCCGCTGTGTTTACCGAGCACCAGCTTGCCTTCCGGCACGCCGACACTCTTCGGATCGATGATTTCATACGTGGATTTGTTCTTCAGATAGCCATCCTGGTGGATGCCCGCTTCATGCGCAAACGCGTTGGCGCCTACAATGGCCTTGTTCGGTTGCGGCCCGAAACTGATGATCGAAGCGAGCAACTGACTTGCCGAATACAGGTTTTCCGTTACGATGCGCGTTTCGAATGGCAACTGGTCGTTACGGACCTTGAACGCCATCACGACTTCCTCGAGCGAGCAATTCCCTGCCCGTTCACCGATGCCGTTGACGGTGCATTCAATCTGTCTGGCGCCCGCTTCCACCGCGGCGATAGAATTAGCGACGGCAAGGCCAAGATCGTCATGGCAGTGCACGCTGACAATCGCCGTGTCGCCCAGGGCGCGCACCACGCGATTGATGAGCTTGGCGTACTCGAACGGAACGCTGTAGCCGGTGGTGTCAGGCAGGTTGACCGTACGGCAACCGGCAGCCACCACGGCGCGCGAAATCTCTTCCAGGTAGTCCGGATCCGTTCGCGAAGCATCTTCCGCCGAAAACTCGACATCGTCCACATATTGACGCGCGAGCGTGACGGCGTTGACGGCGTCTTCAAGCACTTGCTGGCGGGACTTCTTGAGCTTGTATTCGAGATGGATGTCGCTCGTGGCGATGAAGGTGTGAATGCGCGGCCGCTTGGCGTTCTTGAGCGACTGCGCGGCGCGTTCGACGTCGAGCCGATTCGACCTCGCAAGCGCGGCCACCTGCATCCAGGGGAACTGCCGGCTAACGGCATCTACTGCTTCAAAATCGCCTTCTGAGGCGATCGGGAATCCCGCTTCCATGATATCCACGCCAAGATCGGCCAACTTCGCCGCCATTGCGAGCTTTTCGGGCACAGTCATACTGCATCCCGGGCTCTGTTCTCCGTCTCTCAGCGTCGTATCGAAGATGTAAACGCGATTGCTCATGGTGATGATAAACCTCTCGCTGCGTTGTTGCGTTGATGGGCCGTGCTGGTTAGCGTACCCATATTGAGATATTATCATCCGCGGCGTTTAGATTTGGCAAATTTATAATGTTTATGGCGATCACTCGTGCCGCAGAGACGCCAAAGGGTCCCGGCGCAGTACCCGAAGTGTAGGGACAAGTGTTGCGATCGCCCCGGCTAACGCGATGAGCGCCAGCACCGGAACGAGATAGCGCGGATCGCGCGGATTGAGGTCCGCAGCGAGAAAGTCCTTGAGCGCGGTGGAGGCAAACAGCGCCAGTACGATCCCGAAGACACAACCCGTGGCGAGGATTCGAACCGAGTCCTTCCCGATCAGCGTAAGCACGTGTCGCGCTGTTGCGCCCAGCGCCAGTCGAATGCCCAATTCATGGGCTCGGCCTGAGACGGAGCAGGAGATCACACCGTAGAGGCCGCCGAAGGCCAGCAGAAGTCCAACGATGCCGAGCGCGGTAAGAATCGCCGCTCCGGCGCGATAGGGGAGAAGCGATTGAATGACTCGTTCGCGTGTAGGCTCCGCCTTGATGGCGAATCGGCGATCCACCGGCTCGAGAGCGCGCTGAACCGCCGCCGTCACCTGATTGGCCGGCTGCGTTGTGCGAATGATCATGGTAGCCACACGGCGGACATCCGGTGGCTGCAGCATACAGCGGTAGAGCAACGCGACAGGAGTTTCGCCAAGGCGTAGATACTTTGCGTCCCGGGCGACACCAACGATCTGCACCCGCCTCTGTTCCTTGCCCGATCCCTCAATCAACTGGCGGCCGAGCGCGTTGTCTTCTAAATAGCGCCGGGCGAAGGTTTCGCTGACGACGACTGGCGCCACGGCGCTCAATCCATCCGATTCGACAAATTCGCGGCCCGCGACGATTGGAATGTCCAGCGTGGCGAAGTATCGCGGCGCCACGGAATTGACCATGTGTCCGAGAAAGGTGTCGGGCGACTCAGGTGGATGCAGGTCGTTCGTGTAGTGTTCACCCGCTAGCGGAGGCAGCGAAGCCCAGCTCGAATTGACAACGCCAGGTATCGCGGCGACAGCGTCTTCGGCTTTCCGCATATACAAGGCGTCGACCTTGATCCCGTCGGCTTGTTGCGCAAACGGTCTCGCGAGGACGGTGCGGTCGGCTTCGAAGCCGGGACCTGCCGCACTCGCGATACGCGAACTGTGCAGAAACAACACTGAGAGGGCGAGTAGCGCGAGCGAGGCACAGATCTGGGCTCCGACGAGGATCTGGCGCAGGCGCATCCTTCCTCCACTGACGGCGAGGCCGGCAGTTCCTTTCAGCGCAGCGCTGTAGTCCGTACGCGCGGACTGGAATGCGGGCAGGAGTCCGCAGACGAGGGTGGTAAGGACAAGGATCGCCCCGAGATACGCGATTGTGAGTCCGCCGGTTTCGAATTGCGGCGACATCAGGCGCACTTCGTCGGGTATGCCGGGCACGTCGCCGATGCGCTTCGAGAGCAAAGTCAGCCAGCGGCTCGCCAGCCAGCCGAACGCGAGGCCGGCAGTAGCGATCAGCATGGTTTCGGCAAGCAGTTGCCGTACGATGCGGCTTCGGCGCGCCCCGATCGACAGACGAATCGCAATTTCGTGACGCCGTTCGAGACCGTTGGCGAGCAGCACTCCTGCCACATTGGCGCAGGCGATGAGCAACACGACTGTCACAAGGATGCCAACCGCGGCGGCAAAGGCCTGTTCGGTCTGAAATCCCCGGCTCCGAATGCGGTCCCATCCCGAAAAGCCCTGAAACACGCGAATAGCTCCGCTCCCTCGGTCCTTGGGAGGAAGCATTTTTGCGAACTGCTGGCCCATGGCGCGTAGCGCTTCGCGCAACTGGATGGCGGTCTGGCCGTCGGCCTTTGAACGCGCGAGGCCCACGAATTCGCGGGAGGAGCGATCGTGTACGCCGAACATCACATGATTCGAAACGGGGACCATGATGTCCGTCACCAGACTCATGCCTAGCGTGGATACAAAGTCTTCCGGCAGGATTCCTATAATCGTGTAGCGATCTCGATTGAGTTCGACCGTACGGCCCACCGTATCCGCCGCGCCCGCAAAGTGGGTCTGCCAAAATCGATGACTGATGACTGCCGTGTTTTCATCCGCCGGCAAGATGCCGCGGCCGGCTGCCACGGGCGTGCCGGTGACGCCGAAGTAGCTCGGGGTCACCACCTGAGCGAACACGCGCCGGCTTTCACCGTCTTGGGAGGTGGTGACGAACTCGCGGAGGCTGTATCCCGCTACACCACCGGAAATAGCGGCACGGTCCAAGTCTTCGAGTTCCGGTAGCGATAGATGACTGGATCCTTCGAACGCAAATTCGAACAAGCGTCCGGGCTCGCGGACCGAAGGTTCGCTGAACACGGTGGCAGATGCGAAGCTGTATACAGTGGCGTTCACTCCAATGCCCGCTCCAAGCGACAATACGGCGGTGGCGGCCAAGGCAGGCTTGGAGCGGAGGTTGCGGATGCCATACTTCCAGTCAGCGAGCAGATCGGTAAGCCATGTCCACGGGTGTGCATCGCGAACCTCATCGCGAATTGCGGCGACCGATCCTAGCGACGCGCGAGCCTCGCGCTCGGCTTCCACCGGCGCCATCCCTTTGGCGATGTTGAGCCGGGTTTGCTCGTCAATATGAAATTGCAGTTCGTCGTCGAGCTGATCATCGCGCATGTTTCACTCGTACCGCAGCGCCGTCATTGGATCGGTGGAGGCCGCGCGCCGCGCCGGAATCCAGGCGGCGCCGAATACGACCACAGCGAGCACCACGGTGGCAACCAAGGTTCCGGCGTAGTCAAACCCATCGAGCCGGAATAGGAACGACCGCAGCAAGGCGTGGGCCGCGAACGCCATCGGAACGCCGGCAATTGCGCCGGCGAGCGCCATCCAGCCGGTTTCGCCAAGAATCAATTGGCGGATGTTCGCCTTGGTGGCGCCGAACGCAAGGCGGATGCCGATCTCTCCCGTTCGTTGCGTGACGCCAAATGTGGCGACGCCATAAATGCCAATCGCCGCAAGGGCCAAGGCGAGAATCGCGAAGATGGTGCAGAGCCGTGCAAGCAGCCGTTGCTGCGAAATGCGGGGCGCGATCTGCTCGTTGACCGTTCGCGGACCCTTGACGATGAGCATCGGGTCCAGGTCCGACAATACCTGACGGATCGATTGAATGGCGGCGACAGGATCGCCCTTGGTGCGGACCTCGAGCGATCCAAGTCCACCGCGTCCGGCCATTTGATCGTACGGAATGAAGAGCATCGGCGTCGGCTTGCTTTGGATGGACGTGTACACGGAGTTCTGCAAAAGGCCGACAACCGTCGCCTGTTTCTTTGTCAACTGGCTCAGTTCGATGGTTCGTCCCACTGGGCGCTCACCTGGGAGAAACTTGTCCGCGAATGCTTTGTTGACCAGCAGTACCGCGGGTCCAGCAGCGTTATCGGTTTCGTTCAAAAACCGTCCGTCCAAGAGAGTGAGCCCGATGTTCTGGGCGAACGAAGGCGTCGAAACCATGAGGTTCGTCACCGGCTTGACTTGTGGACTCAGGGTGGCGCCGGGTATCGAGAAGCGGCCGCTCCAGCCGCAATCGGTAATGAGTCCACAGGCGGACATGCTAATCGACTGAACGCCGGGAATCGCGCGGACCGCGTCCAGAAGCCGGGCGTGAAATGCATAGTGCGCCTGCGGCGTTTTGAGTCCCAACCCCTCGCTGTTCACTTGCGCGAAGAGCAGATTCTCGCGTTGAAAGCCAAGGTCGAACGTGTAGATGAGCTGCAGGTTATGGAGCAGCATTCCGGAGGCGGCGGCGAGGGTCAGCGACAGCGCGATCTGCAAACTGACGAGCGCCCTGCTGGCATGGCAGCGCTTCTGATCCGGCGTTGCCGAGCGGGTGGAGGATTTCAGGGTTTCGCTGAGATCGACGCTTGTGGCTCGCAACGCCGGGCTCACCGAAGAGGCCAAACCAGCAAGAATGGCCACGAACACCGCGATCGACAGCACCCGCCAGTCCATCGAGATCGATTGATCGCCGAGCAGAAAGGGCGACAGAAGCCGCAGCGTCAGAGATGCAATGACGATGGCGGGAACCGCCCCGGCGAGAGCCAGCACTAGCCCTTCCATCAGCAGTTGCCGCACAAGACGGCCGCGGTGCGAACCCATCGCCAGCCGAACGCCAAGTTCGCGATGGCGCGACCAGCCCCGAACATAGAGGAGATTGGCGAGATTGAAGCAGGCAATCGCGAGCACCAGGATCACCGCGCCTTGCAGCAGAAACAAGGGCTTCGAGTACTTGCTGCGGAGTTCCGCCATTCCGGCGGAGCCGGATGTCACCTTGATTTTGAGCGCCGGGTCGGGCGTGTGGGGGCGTCCGAGCGCGAGGTCATTCAGTTCCATGATGTGCGGAAAGACGGCTTTGGCGTGAGCATCCGCATCGGCGAGCGTTACGCCTGGCTTGAGCCTCGCCATCGGCTGTATGAACCAGAAATGCCGGTCGCGAAAGTTGATCTCAGAGCCGCTCATGACCTGCGAATGATTCTCGATCGGAACCCAGACAGCCGCCCGTTGGTTAGGCTGCTCGCCGTGAAAGTCCGGCGCAGTAACCCCGATAATCTGAAACGGCCTTGAACCAATCTGGAGCGCCTTGCCCAGAACCGCGGGATCACGCTGAAACTCACGATCCCACACATCGAAGTGAATAACTGCGACCGGCTGATACTGTTCGGCGGCCTGGAAGGTCCGCCCGAGCACCACATCTGGCGAGAGACCTGTGAAATATTCCGGAGACGCGAAGGAGACACGCAGCGTTCCCATATCGCGCGAACCGTTGCGCACGCGAACCTCGCTCACGCTGGATGCGAAAACGGATTCGAACACCTTCTGTGCGGCGTTGAAATCTTCAAAGATCGGATAGGACCAGTCTTCGAAGCCCGCTTCAAGCCGGACCAGATTCTGTGGTTCCCGCACGGGGAGCGTCTTCAGCAGCACTTCGTTGATCGCGCTGAACACCGCAGCATTGACGCCGATGCCGAGCGCGAGCGAAAGCACCGCCGTAATGGTGAACGCCGGCGATTTGGACAGGGTTCGCACGGCGTATGCGAGGTCCTGCCGCACCGAATCGAGAAACGCGAGCGGATGCACGTCGCGCACATCGTCCTTGATCGCGCTTACCGACCCGAGCGAGGCGCGGGCCTGCCGCGCGGCCTCCTCAGGGTCCATACCCGCGGCGATGTTCAGTCTCGTCTGCTCTTCGATATGAAACTCGAGTTCGTCGTCGAGGCGCATGGTTCCGTTACCTTTCAAGAATCAATCCAACGGCGAGTGAGAAACGGCGCCAGTTCTCGGTTTCCGCTTCGAGATGCTGGCGGCCCTTTTTGGTCAGCGAATAGAACTTCGCCTTGCGATTGTTGTCCGACAGACCCCATTCGGACGAGATCCATCCCTTGTACTCGAGCCGGTAGAGCGCTGGATACAGCGACCCTTGCTGCACTTGCAGAATATCTTTCGAGACCTGCTGGATGCGCTGCGAAATTCCGAAGCCGTGCATCGATTCGAGGGCGAGGGTCTTCAGGATGAGGAGGTCGAGGGTGCCTTGCAGAAGGTCGGTTTGGTCTTTTTCGCGGGGCGGCATGCTTCTCCTAGAGGTTCTACAGGAGAGTATGCGGCAGACTTCTGTAGAATGTCAAGGGGAACCCGCGGCAATGCCTCTAAAAGCTTTGCCGGCGCGCCTTCCGGCGTCCCGGCCAACCGCTGATCCCACATCTGCAGGATCTGCTGGATCGATTCACGCGACGCCTGCAAATCCAGGATCCGGCGATCGACGGCTTCGAGGATCCGGGCGCCCGCCTCGCGGACCTGCCGGCAAGGCGCACCGCCCGCGCGGCGGATTCCCAGGAACGCGTCCAACTGCTTGAGCGTGAACCCGAACCGGACGGCGCTCCGGATCAGACTGACCCTCGCGACAGCGCCTTCGCCGTACTCCCGGTAGCCTGACGGCGTTCTGGGAGGTTTGGGCAGCAGGCCGATTCTCTCGTAGTGGCGGATCGTGTCGGTACTCACTCCGGCTTGCTTTGCAAGGCGTCCAATTCGCAAGAGTGCCTCCTCCAATGCAGGGTTGGACGAGTCAACACAAAAAAGGACTTGACCCTGGAACGGCGCCAAGGTTCATGCTCGAACCATGAAGCTACTGCTGCAAACGCTATGCGCCATCGCGATCGTCTTTTGCCAAACGCATTCGATGCCTCCTGGCATGTCGCACGAAGAACACATGAAGCAAATGAACGAGCGCGGCAATCTGGCGATGGGCTTCGACCAACAGAAAGCGACGCATCACTTTGCACTCACTCGCACCGGAGGCACGATCGAGGTTGGAGTGAACCAAGCCGGCGACGAAGAAACCCGAAAGCAGGTTCGCGATCATCTCCGAATGATCGCGAGTCAGTTCGCCGACGGCGTGTTTACCAGGTCGATCGCGACACATGGGGAGGTTCCGGCTGGTGTCCCGGCGATGCGCCGGAAGAAGTCGAGAATTCGGTACATCTATGAAGAAACGCCACAGGGCGCGCGTGTGGTGATCGGCGCTGCCGATCGCTCCGCTCTCACCGCGGTTCACGAATTCCTCGAGTACCAGATTCGCGAACATGCCACGGGCGATCCGCTTCCAGTGTTGAAGTAGAGTTCAGGGCTTATAGCGCCCTACATTGAGTAATCGCACCGGCGTGCGAAGTTCGAATTGCAAGATCGAATGAAAAGGGATGTACAGCGATCCTGGACCCTTGCTGACCAGGCGGCGGTCTTCGACGCTGGTTAGGACCGTGAAGAGCCCCGGAGCGGGCCCTGCTCCCACGGAGCGAAACTCGGCCCAATCCCCTTCGAATTTGACCGCCCACCAGTCCACCGTGAGCGCTTGCGCCGTTACCGGAATTCCGCCGGCAACCGGGGTCAGTCCGGCGGCAAGCCTCAAGAGGACCTTGGCTTTGTTGGGTACAACAACCTTGCCGCCCACCACAACGTCTCCAACGACACTCCCCCGATAGGTGAAACCTTTGGGTTGGTGTTCGGTGTTGACATAGTCCTCAAGACGAATAGCCGCGCGTGTTCCAGCCGGCAGATCCGCATCCATGTTGTTGGGGGCCGCGGCCGCTAACCTCGAAGCTGACAGGCAGACCATCGCTGCGAGCGTGACGATTTTGATTTGCATGGGAAACACAAGGGGATTCCCCGGGTTTTGAAGAATCCCCATTGCAGGGTCCAAGTCTTACAGCGAACGCAGGAAATCGACAATTGCTTGTTTGTCGAGTTCGGATAGAGCGCGGAAGCGGCGAATCACTTCGTTCGCTTCCGAAGGGCCAAATTCATTGGTCTGCGCAGAGAAATGAGCGTCGATGGCGGCGAGAAGGTCATCCGTCCGGCCGTCGTGGATGAAGAACCGGCGTTGACCGATTCCCCACAACGGAGTCGTCCGGAACATGTCGCCAGTGGCCACACCTTGAGTGATCCGGTCGGCGAGTCCGGCGCCCATGTGATGGGTCAAAAGGTCCGAATGCAGATTGACGTCCTTATCGCCAAGCGCGTCCTGAAAGCGGATCACTTGGGCAGTTTTCATCGTCGCGGTGTGGCAGGCGACGCAGCCAATCCCGGCAGCGGCCGGTGAAGTCCCAAACAGCGACTGACCACGTTGGGCGCTCGCCGTGAAGGCAATCGGAGCAGGCGGCGCCAGGAAGCGCATGAAGGTCTGAAACAGGACCCAGTCGGGCAGCATCAGGATCTCCTTGAACTCGCCCGGCGCCACACGAACCAGATCGTTCGGCAGCGGTTTTCTAGGACCATTGCAAGCAGGCGTTTCGTCGGTCGCCTGCGGAAACAGGTCATTGGTGACGCCAAGTTCCACATTGTAGGCTTCGCCAGCGAAGATCTGAATGGATTTGTTCTGCGCCTTCCATCCGAATCTGGCGATCGTTCCGTCGTTCGCGCTGCGATTCGCAACTCCGGCAATGCCGAGCGCGGCTCGAACTGTCGCGGTAGCGTCATGCCGGGCGATGATTTCCCGATCCTGAATGGCGTCAATCAGGCCGAGGCCAAAGACCTGCAGCGGTTGGCGGAAAGCGATATTGCGGTTTGCCACTTCGCGCTCGAAGTCCGTCGAAGGCAGGGTTGACGCATTGCATCCGGGAATGCTCGGATCGTCGGTGCGGCCCACCACGGTGAACAACTGATGAACGCCGCCGTCAGGAGTGCCGTCGGGTTTGCGGACGAAGCGCGCTTCCAGAATCGGACCGTATTGCCGGATGAACGATGGCACTCGGTTGGTGGCGCCTTTGCGATGCGGAATCAGGTCGAACATGGGATTCTCAGGGCTGCGGCGCTGGCCCGGCGGCGCGGACGGATTGGGCACGAGGAAACCGCCGGATCCGCCAATGGCCGGTTGGCTGTGACACACAAAGCAGGAGTCCCCATTGAATCGGGCGCCGAGGCCCGCGGAGTTGGTGAGAGTCTGCAAAAAGAGATCTTCGCCGGTGAAGGAGCCTTCCGGCCGGTCGTTGCAGCCTTCGCAGGTGGCTTCGAGTTCCGTGAAATTGATGATGCTCTGGTTGAAGATTTCGGTTTCCGGCGCCCCCATGCCCGGCAATGGGCCTCCGGCGCCGGGCGGTCCGCCGCGAAGTCCAGTGTCACGCGCCCGGAAGGCAGCGCCTGGAGTAGTGGATTGAGCGAGCAGACTTAGAGTGAGCGCCAGCGTGGCGGCGATGGACGCCACGCCGATTCGTACGGATGAAGAAAGAGAGAACCAATCTCGAACATTTGCTTTCACTATGAATTCCTCCTGAATCGCGAACGGAGAGCTTTCAGGACGCCTTTTTTGAAGAGTGCGCCTAAAGGGATCTCCATTATTCAATACAGGAGGATAATTGTTGGTGATTTATGAGTTTCGTTTTAGTGAACACTGGCGCACACTAACGCCAGCGATTCACATCACTGACCTATCGTGCGGCGTAGGTCTTGGTGTACTTGTTGCGCGAGTTGTAGACCGTGAAGGAACCGTCGGCGCTTGCCGAGAGCTTGATGTACTGGCCGGTGTCGTCGCCGCCTTCGAGGAGGTTCGCGATGAACATATCCGGCGAGTTCGTTTCCTTGCCGCCCGCCACGGCGAAGTGGACTTGCCACAAGTCTTCGAGGCCGGCAGACGCTTTGATCGCTTTCCACGCTTCCGGCGCTCCACCCTTGCGGGCGCCGTTGTTCATGATCGCGACGCGAGGTTTCAATGCCGCGATAATCGGCGGCGCGTTCGAAGCCGCAAGGCCGTGGTGCGTGGTGAGATACACATCGACATTGCCAATCTTGTTGTTCGGGCAGGCGAGTTCCAGTTCCTTGTTCCAGGTGAGGTCACCGAGGTCCGCGATCTTGAATTTGCCGTAGCCGATGATCATCCCGAGCGATCGTGCGTTGTCGGTGGGGTCGTCTTTGTCCTGCTTGACGCCGGCGCACGCGGGATTGGCAGGGCCGGATCCGGATATGATGACGCCGTCAGCCGTCACGACCTTGATGTCGAGGCCCTTCACGGCAATGGCGTCTCCGGGTTTGACGACCTTGTGTTCGGACTTCGCCTGCGCATCCTGATACATCTGCGCCAGTTCGCGCGCCTGCGCACTCGTTTCCACCGACGGCCCTTTGTCGATAAACGTTCCGACCGGAAACCGCTCTGCCAGTTGCTTGGCGCCGCCGACGTGATCGGAATGATGATGAGAGATCACAACATAATCGATCTTTTTGATCTTGGCGTGCTTCGCCGCGGCAATGATGCGATTGGCATCCCGCGCGTTGAAGCCGGGCCAACCCGTATCGACGAGCATCGACTGGCCCGAAGGCGAGACGAAGAGCGTCGCCTGGCCGCCTTCCACGTCGATGAAGTAAACGTCCAGCGTCTTGGCTGCAAACAGCGAGACAGAGCAAAGTAGAAGCGCAAAGGGAGCGAGTCGCATCAACGGCGATGCTATCACGCCCCGGCGTCTTCGCGATACCAGGCCAGCGTGCTGCGCAAGCCTTCTTCGAGCGAAAACCGCGGCGCGTGGCCAAGATCGCGCGCCGCCGCGTCGGTGCACGCCTGGGAATCGCGGACGTCGCCCTCCCGTGAAGGTCCGTAGATAGGCTCGATTTCAACGCCGTCGATTTCCTGCAACTGCTTCCAGATCAGGTTGAGCGAATAGCGGTTGCCATTGCCTGCGTTGTAGGTGTTGCCCACGGCGGCCGGGCCCGCTTTCGAAGCCTTGATGATCAAGCCTGCGACGTCTTCGACGTACGTGAAGTCACGGGTTTGTTCCCCGTCGCCATGAATCAAGGGCTGCGTCCGCGCAATGAGATGTTTCATGAATAGCGAAAGAACGCCAGAATACGGGCTCGTCGGATCCTGCCTCGGGCCGTAGACGTTGAAGAATCGCAGCCCAACGGTTTCGAGGCCAAAGCAGGACGAGAACACGCTGCAATAGTATTCGCCCATCAGCTTCTGCGCCGCATACGGAGACTTGGGCTTCGGCTGCATGTACTCCACCTTCGGCAACACATCGGTGTCGCCGTACGCCGAAGAAGAAGCGGCGTAGACGACGCGCCGAACCGCGTTCGCCTGCGCGGCGCGCAACACGTTGAACGTGCCGTTGATGTTGACCTCATGCGACGGAACCGGTTCTTTAATCGATTTTGGCACTGAGGGAATGGCGGCGAGATGGAAAACCGTATCCGCGCCTTTGAGAGCCTCGGCGACATCGTCGTAGTTGCAGATGTCCACCAGTTGCAACTCCACTTTGGACCGCACTTCATCGAGATTCTTCCGATGCCCCGTGAGCAGGTTGTCCACGACAACCACTTCAGCGTCGTCCTCGGCGAGCAAACCGCGCACCAGGCAGGAACCGATGAACCCGGCCCCACCCGTCACTACATAGCGTCTCCTTGAATCCTTGCTCATTGGATTTTTGCGATCTCCGATTCGAGATACCGCAACGACTCCGTTGCGATGGCTTCGGCGCCAAACGAGAAATCGAACGCCTCCAGCGATACCCAACCCTGATAGTTCCGTTCCCGCAATTTGGCGAGCACAGGCTTGAAATCGTAGTCGCCCTTGCTGCAATGCTTGCCGTCCATCTCGTTCACATGCACGTGCCGGATGAAGTCGAAATAGCGGTCCACCACATCGGCGTGCGGTTCGGTTTCATCCGCGGCGTTGTGGGTGTCGAACATTGTCTTCACCGAAGGCATATTGCAGTATTCGACAATCTGGACGGCCTCCGCGAGCGTATTGACGACATCCGATTGCGCCTTGGGCAGTGCTTCCACGAGAAGCGTGACATGCGAGGCTGCGGCGTGCGTCGAAGCTTCGGCGAACATATCGCAAAAACGCCGCACGGCGTCCTCGTGACTGCTGCCGCCTGTGGCGTTGCGCTGAAAAGGCGAGCCGAACACCATGATGCCGTTGTCACTTTCGGTGTTGCCTGCGAGGTCAGCGCACAGATCGACGAGGTCGCGCACGTGGTCCCAACTCTTGCGCCGCAACGCGTCATCCGGAGTGGTCACATGCAAGCCCTTGGGCGCCATCATCAGCCAGTGCAAACCAGCGAAGATGAGCCCTTCGCTGTTCATGATGGCCCTGTATTGCTTCCGCTCTTCCCCGGTAATGGCAGCGGGGGTTTCGGACAAAGTGAAGGGTGCGATCTCGATGCCGGAATAGCCGATTTCACGAATTCTCTTGCAGGCTTCGTGAAACTTCCAATCCTGGAACACTTCGTTGCAGACCGCGTGCCGGAACTTGAATTCGGACATGTTGAGAGTAATCAGCCTTTGTTGGCGCGCGCCACGATGACGAGCGACAAACCTTTCCATGGCAGCAAACCGTCGATGCGCCGCCAGATCCAAACGGACTTGTCGAATAACTTCAGAGTGACCTTGCTCAAGCGGGGGCTACCAAAGACTTTCGAAGTCAGCCACCAGGCCGGCTTGCTGATTTTGTTGATCTGGAGTGTGCGTTCGATGGTAAATCCCGCGCGTTCCACCACGCCGCGGAGTTCCGCTTCGTCAAAACGCCGCTTGTGGCCCAACGTTTCGTCCAGCTTGCCTAACAAACCCGGCCCTTGCGGCGCCAGCACGATCAGGTTGCCACCCGCCTGAACGCTGGAACGCAGCGACCGAAGCAATCTTTCCGGATCGGCGGCATACTCGAGGACATTGACGCATAGTGCGCTTTGCACCGAATCCTCGAACGGCGCGAAGTCTTCGGCCTTGTCCGGATCGACGCGGCGCACTTCGACGTTCGGAGTGCGCAGAAAACGATTGCGCAGGGAATGCAGATAGAGCGGATCTTTTTCGGCGGCGATGTAACGCAACTTCTTGCCCATCAGGCGGCCCGAAAAATTGCCGATGCCCGCGCCAATTTCGAGCACGGTGTCGCCCAGGTAGGGCCGCACCAACTGCGTGATCCAATTGAGGTATTGCGGCGTGCCCGTCAGGTTGTTGAGAAACGCCCGGCCGTACGGTTCGGAATAGAGATCGTCAATCAGCCAGAAGTACAGGATTACGCCGAGCGCTTTTACGCCATCCTTCCAGCCAATCTTCTTCCCTTCTTCGTAGGTGCGGCCGTGATAGCTGATCGGCACCTCGTAGATGCGCAGCTTTCGCTTCGCGCACTTCATCACGATCTCGGGTTCGAAGCCGAAGCGGTCGGAACGAACCGGGATGCTCTTCAGCAGATCGGTGCGAAAAACCTTGTAGCAGGTCTCCATGTCTGTCAACTTCAGATTGCAGAACATGTTCGAGATCAACGTTAGGTATTTGTTGATCATCGAATGCCAGAACGGCAGAATGCGGGTCTGGTCGCCGGCCATGTAACGGGATCCGAAAACAGCGTCCGCGCGGCCGTCCAGCATGGGTTTGATGAGCTTCGGATACTCGTTGGCGTCGTATTCGAGGTCCGCGTCCTGCACCAGGCAAAAGTCGCCTGTCGCCTTTTGAATGGCGGTGCGCACCGCGGCGCCCTTGCCCTGATTCTTTTCGTGCCGGTACAAACGAATCGACGGATGCTCCCCGGCGAGCCGCTCCAGAATATTCCAGGTCCCGTCGGTGGACCGGTCATCGACGATGATCAGCTCGCGGTCCATGTTTTCAGGCAAAGGCGCCTGCAACACGATCGCCAGCGACCGTTCCACAACGGTTCGTTCGTTGTAAACGGGAATCAGAATCGACAACAGCATCCGGCTGGTTTTCGGCGAAAACTCTTCAGACGCAGTGACTGCGGCCGCTGCGTCCACGGTAGGCATAGGATTATTCAAAATATTTCTTTTTCAGGATATCGCGACGGCCGTCCGGGCGGGAATTCGTTTCGACGGCGTAACTCCCGCGCGGGATGTTGCGCCTATAGATAAAACGACTTGAAAGGGTCCATTTATTACATGCTGCTGAAGTCCTTGGCGTGCCTGACGGCTACCGCTGTTCTCGCAAGCGCCCAAGAACCCGCGAACCTGCGGGTGATACACGAGATCAAGAACGAGGCCTTCGAGAATTCGAAGGTCATGGATCATGTCTTTTACCTGGCCGACGTCCACGGCCCCAGGCTCACCAATTCCCCCGGCCACCGCGCCGCGGCCGAATGGGCGATGAAGCGCCTCACCGAATACGGCCTGGTGAACGTTCGCATGGAGCCTTTCAAGGCGTTCGGCCGCAGTTGGAACTACAGCCGCTACGAAGGCCATATGCTCGCGCCCACGTACTCGCCGCTGATCGGCTACCCGATGGCCTGGAGCGAGGGCACGAATGGGTTGGTGAAGGGCGACGCGGTGCTCGCCGTGCTGCAGAAGAAATCCGACCTCGACAAGTACAAGGGCAAGCTGAAGGGCAAGATCGCGCTCATCGATCCTCTCAAAGATCTGTCGATGAACGAGACCCCGATGGCCAGGCGCCTCACCGATAAGGAACTCGAGGACCGTTCGAACGTGCAGGATCCTTCGCGCATGGGCAATCCGTTTGGCGCCCGCGGCGCGGCGGCGGCCACCGATCCGACTCGCAACGACCTCAACAAGTTCCTCAAGGATGAAGGTGTGCTGGTCGCCGTTCGCCAAGGTTACAACGGCGATGGCGGCACGGTCTTCGCCACCGCGCAAGGTTCGCGGCTCGCGAAAGATCCGGTTCCGCCATGCACCATCGTGCTCACCGCCGAACATTACAACCGCATCTACCGTTTGCTCGACAAGAAGCAGGCGGTAGAGCTCGGCTTTGACGTGCAGGCGAAGTTCCTCGAAGACTCGATGGATTCTTTCAACGTGGTTGGCGAGATCCCTGGCACAACAAAGAAAGATGAAGTCGTGATGCTCGGCGGCCACCTCGATTCCTGGCATGGCGGCACCGGCGCTACCGATAACGCCACCGGCTCGGCGATCGCCATGGAAGCCGTTCGCATTCTCAAAAAGATGAACCTGCCGATGGAACGCACCGTACGCATCGCGCTGTGGGGCGGTGAGGAACAGGGTCTGCTCGGCTCGATCGCCTACGTCGAAAACCATTTCGCGGAACGCAAGACGATGAAACTCAAACCCGAGTACGCGAAGCTGTCGGCCTACTTCAATACGGATACTGGGACGGGCAAGTATCGCGGCATTGGCGTGGGCGGCAACCTGATGGCGAAGCCCATTTTCGAAGCCTGGATGCAACCCTTCAAGGACATGGGCTTCACAACCATTTCCGGCGCAACCTCTCCGAACACCAAGCGGCCCGGCGGCACCGACCACACGTCGTTCACCTGGGTCGGTCTGCCCGGCTTCGGCTTTCTGCAGGATCCGATCGAATACCAATCCCGCACCCATCACTCGAACATGGACGTCTACGACCGCGTGCAAAAGGGCGACCTGATGCAGGGATCCGCAATCATGACATCGTTCGTCTATCACGCGGCGACGCGCAAGGACATGATGCCCCGCAAAGCGACGCCGGAACCACTACCCGCCACCGAAACTCCGTCCGATGCAAACGGCCAATAGGATACTCTCAACACAATGAAGTCTACTCTCGCTTTAGTCCTGGCTTTCGCCCTGCCGGTTTCGCTTCTCGCGGAAGAAACGGTCGACCTCAACGCAATTTACAAGATCAAGACTGAGGCCTTTGAGAATTCGAAGGTCATGGATACTTTGTTCTACCTCACCGACGTATATGGCCCGCGCCTCACCAATTCCACCAACCACAAAATGGCGGCGGAATGGGCCGTCAAGAAGCTTCAGGAAATGGGCGTCAAGAATGCGCACCTCGAAAAATGGGGCCCGTTCGGCAAGAGCTGGAACAACACGCATTTTGCCGCGCACATGATTGAGCCGAGCTACATGCCGATCATTGGCTTTCCGCAAGCGTGGACGCCCGGCACCAACGGCGCCGTCACCGCGGAACCCGTAGTCGTGAACATCCGCGCGGAAGCGGACATGGAAAAGTACAAGGGCAAGCTGAAGGGCAAGATCGTGCTGGACATGCCGGTCAAAGATCTGCAGATGGCCACCGCGCCGCTCGCCCGCCGCTACACCGACGTGGATCTCAACAACGAGAGCCTCGCGCCAGATCCGAGCCAGCGCGGCTTTGGCGGCGGCATGCCTCCTCCAGCGGCTGCGGGCGCTCCGGCGGGCCCGGGCGGCGATCGCACGAGCAGCTTCATGCAAATGCGCGCGCTACGCCAGAAGGTCAACAAGTTCTTCGCCGATGAAGGTGTAGTCGCGGTGATGAATTATGGACCCAAGGGCGACGGCGGCACCGTATTTGCGACCTCCGGCGGCTCGCGCAACGAGAAGGACCCGATTCCTCCGCCGATGTTCACCGTCACCACCGAACATTACAACCGCATCGCCCGCCTGGTCGAAAAGAACATCCCGGTGAAGATGGAAGTCAACATCAAATCGGAATTCGTGGATGCGGTGGACGGCTTCAACGTCATTGCGGAAATCCCTGGCACGGACAAAGCCGATGAAGTGGTGATGGTCGGCGCGCACCTCGATTCGTGGCATGGCGCGACCGGCGCCACCGACAACGCGGCAGGCTGCGCTTCTGCGATGGAAGCGATTCGCATTCTGCTTGCTTCCGGCTTGAAGCCTCGCCGCACGGTTCGCATTGCGTTGTGGGGCGGTGAAGAGCAAGGCCTGCTCGGCTCGCGAGCCTATGTGAAAGAACACTTCGCCGATCGCGAAACGATGAAGGTCACCGAACAACATGCGAAACTGTCCGGCTACTTCAATCTCGACAATGGCACGGGCAAAGTCCGCGGCGTGTATGCGCAGGGCAATGACATGATGAAGCCGGTGTTCGACGCGTGGATGAAACCTCTCAACGACCTGGGCGCCACGGCTGTCACCAACCGCAACACCGGTGGCACCGATCACCAGTCCTTCGATGGCGTCGGCCTGCCCGGTTTCCAGTTCATTCAGGACCCGATGGAATACTCGACCCGCACCCATCACTCGAACATGGACGTGTATGACCACGTGCAGAAGGGCGACCTCATGCAGGCCTCGGCGGTGATCGCGACGTTCGTCTACAACACGGCGAATCGCGACGAAATGCTGCCGCGTAAACCGTTACCCAAGCCCCGTCCCGCAGGCCCGATGGGCGGCGGCGGCGGGCCGTTCTGATCGCATACCTGGGCCTCGGATCCAATGTAGGGGATCGCGAGGCCCAGCTTCTTTCGGCGGTCGCAATGCTCGACGATTCGCGGACGCGCGTGTTGCGGCGATCCACCATCATCGAGACGGACCCGGTTGGATTTCTCGATCAGCCGGCGTTTCTGAACATGGCGGTCGAGATCGAGACATCCGAGGCGCCCCGTGGCCTTTTGGAAAAGCTCCTGGCAATCGAACAAAAGCTCGGCCGTGTGCGGACTTTCAAGAATAGCCCGCGGACGATCGATCTCGACATTTTATTGTTCGGCTCTCTGGTCGTTGATGAGCCGGAACTGACAATCCCTCATCCGCGCATGCTCGAGCGCGCCTTTGTACTCGAGCCCCTCTCGGAACTCTGCCCGGACTTCGTGCACCCCGTCACCGGCCGCACCATTCGCGAACACTACGCGGACTTGTAATCAATCCCCAACTGCTGGCACTTCTTGTATAGATGACTACGTTCGAGGCCCAGAATACGGGCCGTTTCCGTCATGCGGTAGGAATGCCTTTCGAGCTCTGAGAGCACGACGGACCGCTCGTAGAATTCGACGCGTTCCGCCAGCGTGCCTGCCAGTTCCGGCATCGTGCCGGCGGCGGGAATCTGCGCCGGCAGGGCCAGGCGAACGGTTGAAGCGTTGACTTCCTCGTCGGCGAGCAGCAGCAGGCGTTCGACCACGTTGCGGAGTTCGCGCACGTTGCCGGGCCACGGGTAGCGCTCGAGTTCGGCGTACGAGTCTTCGGTGAACGGCAGCGGCTTCCATTCGTTCTGCTGCGCAATCGACGAGGCGAAGTGCGTGGTGAGCAAACGGATGTCCTCGCGGCGTTCGCGCAAGGCCGGCAGCAGGATCGGAAAGACGTAGATGCGATGGTACAGATCCTCGCGGAACTGCCCCTTGCGCACCAGCTCGTCCACGTTGCGATGCGTCGCCACCACCACGCGCACATCCACTTCGATGGTGCGATCTCCACCGATGCGCTCGATCTCTTTCTGCTCGAGCACGCGCAGCAGCTTCGCCTGCATCACCGGAGGCATGTCGCCGATCTCGTCGAGAAAAAGCGTCCCGCCCTGCGCCTGTTCGAACTTGCCGATGTGGCGGGCGGTCGCGCCTGTAAACGATCCCTTCTCGTGGCCAAACAGTTCCGATTCGATTAACTCCGCGGGCACCGCGGCGCAGTTCAGCGTTACAAAAGGGCCGTCGCTCCGCGGGCTCTTTTCATGCACGGTGCGCGCGACGAGTTCTTTGCCGGTGCCGGTTTCTCCCAGAATGCAGACGCGGGTTTCAGACGCGGCGACACGCTCGACCTTCGACATCACCGATTGCATCACTGGCGCCTGCCAGACCATTTCATGCCGCCCGACCTTGCGTTTGAGTTGCTTGTTCTCGTTCTCGAGGCGCGAAAGCCTCACCACATTGTCGACCGTGAGAAGCAGCTTTTCGGAGGAGAGTGGCTTCTCGAGAAAATCGACCGCCCCGAGTTTGGTGGACTTCACCGCCATCTCAACGGTCGCCTGGCCCGAAATCATTACGACGGGCGTCACGATACCGGCCGCGCGCAATTCCTCGAGAAGCTGAATCCCGTTCTTGCCCGGCATCACGACGTCGGACAGGATGAGGTCGAACCGCTGCGATTTCGCGAGCTCGAACGCGCGATCGGCATAGTCGCAAACCACGGCGTCATGCCCAGCCAACCGGAACGCACGGGCGAGCGAAGCGAGCGTATTCGGATCATCATCCACGAGCAGCAGTTTGCTCATAACGGTTTAACTCCAATCGAAAAGTCGTGCCCTGGCCGGGCTCGCTATCCACTGAGATCGTGCCCTTGTGATCGCTCACGACCGACTGTACAATCGCCAGACCCAACCCCGTGCCATGATGCTTGGTCGTGTAATACGGGGTGAACAGGCGCTCGCACTCCTCGGCCGTGAGGCCCTTGCCGTTGTCCGAAACTTCCACGCGAACGCGGCCATTCGACTCCATTGTGCGAATGGTCACCACGCCGCCTTGGGGCAGAGCGTCCATTGCATTCAGCGCCAGATTGCGAAGGGCGCGCTTTAGTTGATCGGGATCGGCATGCGCGGCGGGCAGCCCTTCAGTAAGATCCAGGCTCACGTGCACCGAGTCGCTCATTTGCAGGCGCGTCAGCTCGCGCACCACTTCATTGACATCGGTGGGTTCAAAGCGAGGCGCGGGCATACGGGCGAAGTCTGAAAAACGGCCAATGATCGCCTTCAACTGGTCGAGTTCGGCAAGCAAGGTGCGCGTGCATTCCTCAAAGACTTCTTCGAACTGCTCGGGCTTCGTTTCGCGGACGCGCCGCAGGTTTTCGATCGTGATCTGCAGCGGAAACAGAGGGTTCTTCAACTCATGCGCCAGCCGCCTCGCGATCTCGCGCCATGCGGCCACGCGCTCGGCCTGGAGCATGCGCCGCTTCTGATCGACGAGCTGCTCGGTCATCAGGTTGAAGTCCCGGGCCAGGCGCCCCACTTCATCCTGAGACCGGACCTCGGCGCGCGTTTCCCATTCGCCTTGGGCGACCTTCTGTACGCTTTCCGCAAGCTCTTGCAGCGGACGCGTGACGCGCAGCGACGCCCACAGGCTGAGCAGGGCGCCCAATGCGACGCCCGCGGAGCCCACCCACCAGGCCGTCTGCCGGACGGTGGCGCGGATCTCCGCCAGTTCCTTTTGAGATTGCCCGACGTAGATCGTCGCGAGCGCCCGTCCGTCCAGATCTTTCAATGGGATGCCGGTGATCGTCGAATCCGGCGCGATTTGCTCGCGTTTCCACGACACCTGCAGCCCATCCTGCGCGGCGAGGGCCCTGAGAAATTCATCGTCGAGACGAAATCCGCCCGCGACCCACACATACGCGGCAGGATCGGTTGTGGCGGTCTTTCGCACCGCAAACAACCCGAGCGCGGGACCTTCCGCCAGTTCCTCAAAGCGCAGAAACGGCCCGGCCTGCTGCCAGTTGCGCTGTTCGATCCATTGCTGCTTGTACCCGAACCTCGCCGGCCAGTGCGCGGAACTGATGATCCCCGTGTCCGGAGCGAGCAGTTCGAGAAAGCTCAGTCTCTGTTCCGCCGCAAGATGCTCGGCCTCGTTCACAAAAGGCGCAAAGTCGGTCTGGCCGTTCATCGCAGCGACCGATTGCGACAAAGCGATCGCCTTGACGCGCTGCATCAATTCTTCGCCGCGGCTTTCGAAATCCTTGCGGAACTGCGCCACCACGGCGGCCGCGCGGCGCTTGTCGCGTTCTTCAAAAGTGCGTGTGATGGTAGAAGTGACGAGCCACGCCACCAGCCAGACACTCGCGGCGACGGTGAGTGTGATCGCCAGCAGAACTTTCCAGCGGATACTCATGAGTCGAGCCAAATGCTTTCCGGGTGAATTTCGACGGACTTTCCGTCGTGCGCCGCTTCCCACCCACGCACGCGGGAATGGATCGCAAATAGCCTCGGCACGTGCACAACGGGAATGACCTTGCGCTCTTCAATCGTCGCTTTCTCGGCTTCGAAGCTCGCAAACGCTCCGCTCGTCTCGCGGAAAACCGTGAGATCGCCCGCGCCCGGTTTCACCTGCAGCACTAGCCCCGCGTCGCGCGCGTTGACGGCAATGCGATCCGCGAGTTGCCGCACGAGCGTGTCGTTCGAGGGATATCCGAGCACATACGGACCCGGCTTTTGCTGCGCCAGCAGCGATCGCGCGCGGATCAGGTCCTGCTGCGTGGGAAATAGAAACGCGTATCCCGACGCCCATTGCGGCTGCAGGCCACCGGCGACCTCCCCGCGGCCTTGAAAGAGCACTTTGACGATGGACTGCCGGTCGATCGCGGCCGACAAGGCATCCCGCAACAGCGGCGTTTTCGACGCATCGACAATCACGGTTTCGACCGGTGAAGTAGACCACAAGCGGTGCGTATCGGACCTGGGCCTGCGCGCGCCGGCCAACGGAAGTTCCGCCACATCGGAATCCTGCGGGTTGGCGACCGCCTCGATGGCGTCCACATAAGGCCGGCGATCCCAATAAAGATCGAAAGCCCTGAGCGACGGTTTCGGACCCTCGACGCGCTCGAAGGCGCCGCAGCGAAACAATGGATCCACGGCGGAAAACAGGCTGGGCAGCACGCGATCCGCGACGACAGTGAGGTTCCAGCTATTGACGATGCTGGTGGTCCAGGCTGGCGCCGCCGTCCGCATCGCATCGGCAGCGACATTTGCGTTCAACGGCGAATTGTCGTGCTGGATCACGTAGGGGCGCAACGCGACGCGCCATGTCCTACGATCGGCATCGACGGCGACATTCGCCGCCAAACGGCTCAACGGCTCTTTATCGACATGCGGCAACGCAGGATAGAAGCGCAGCAGTCCGCCATAACGCGGCCGCGCCGAGGCAACCGCCGATGCGCCTGCTCCTGCTACTGCCGCGCTACTGAGAACACGATACAGCCACTCGCGACGCTTCATAATTCCCCGTGGTGCGGTTATTCACAATCACCGTCACCTGATCTTTCTTTTCACTCGGCCAGATCGCCGTCACCGGACCGTCGAGCACCAGCGGCACCGTAGAGGCGCGGGCGTTGCCGCCGGCATATTGAAAGGCCTGCAACTGGTCGGTATCGAGGCTCGCGAGGACGTGCGTCCCGCAGGCGCTCTCGATCGTGGCGATCTCGCTGCCCCATCCTTCCACCACTCTCGCCGCGTCGCCGCTACCGGAATAGATCCGGGCGCGCCCGTCGGTTTCCGCCTGAAACACGGCGCCCGCCGATTCCGCCGCCGTATAGTATCGCCCCCGCGGACCTTCGAAATAGTTGCGCCCGGCGGCAATCCACGGTTCGCGCGCAATGACGCAGGCGAGACGCGCCAGCGGTCCGCTGCAGCGAACGCCCGGCAGCAGCACCCTCACGTTTTCTCCACCGCCGCCATTGATATCGATCCGGCCGCGTGGATCCCGAGGCATCGGCCGCGGCAGCACGAGGCTCACCGCCTTCACATTCCGTCCAGTGATTCGCATCGGTTCGAGCACGTAGAGGGCGTCGCCGCTCACCGCGATGTCGAGGATCGGCGAAGCTTGTTCCCATAGCATGGTCCGGACCAGATGAAACGGCGGCTTCTCGAGCTTGGCGGGAGGCTTGGGCCACGACTCGATCCACACCCGGCCTTCAGACGCCTGCGCAATCACGAGGTATCCACGCGGATTTTCCGACATCGTGACCTTCAACTCGAAGCCGCTCGGCTGGACATCCACGCTCGTTTCGAGCAGGCGCCGCAACCGCTCCACGTCTTCGGATGGGATCGTGGACAGGTTCTGCCAAACAACTGAGAACGGACCCTTCGGCAATCTCGAGATCAGCCTTTTCACGGCATCGTCCGAGTCTGCCGCAAACAGCAGCAGCGATGAGGCGAAAAAAAGTACAAGTCGCGCCAGCAGAGGCAGCATCAGTGTTCGCCCTTTTAGGATCGCGTGCGGAACACCGTCCAAAACAGGAGGTTCAACAATCCGCCGGCCATGGCCAGCGCGCACAAACAACCCAGGACAAACAGCAGAATAGCAACCATTTCAATGCAGTTGTGTTGCACGCGGCGCTCCGCATTGTATCTTGTTGAAAACACGTCGAGATTGTTGTGTCATCCGTGACACGGCGTGTCTCCTATGAGATTGCGCAAGGCAGATTCGAGATCGCGGACTCGTAGCAGGCAAAGACCAGGCGCACGGTTTTCAGGTACTCCCCGCCTTCCGATTCGCACGGCGCGCCGCTGCCTAAGCAGTTCACGAAATGCCGCTGCATGGCCAGGATGCTGTCGCCCTTGTAGCCGCCTTCCGGCTTGTCGTAGCGGATCCTGCGGCTATCGCTCGACCCGTGCATTCGGATGGCGAGATCGCCCGTATCGCTCATCGTAATGCGGGCGTCCGAGCCTTCGATGAGCGCTTCGCCGAACGCGACGGGCGAAGGCGAAACGCCGGCGATGCGGTTGGCGTCGATGACTCCGGTCGCGCCGCTCGCGAACCGGATGTGAATCTGCGCGGCATCCTCGCCGGCGATCACCGGGTTCAACTTCTGCGTCTGGCAGTAAACCGATTCGACCTCGCCCATCAGATAGCGGGCGGTGTCGAGAAAGTGCACCAAGGTCTCGTAAATCAGCAGGCGCGGCATCTGGACAAAATAGGGTTGCGACGCATATGGATTCGGCCCGCGCCCGTCACCGGTTCGCATGCGAAAACCCAAATAGTGGAGCGAGCCCAGATCGCGCCGCTTGATCTCGCGATACCAGGGCTGCCAGCGCCAGTTTTCATGAATCAGCAGGCGGACGCCGTGGCTGGCGCAGACCTCCACCATTTCGACGCACTCCTCCCACGAGGGCGCCATCGGTTTCTGGCAGATCACGTGGAGGCCTGCCGCGGCGGCCGCACGCGTCAACGCCAGGTGAGTGTCCGGACGGGTGGCGATATCGGCAAAGTCCGGCTTGTGCCCTGCCGCCAGATACTCGTCGAGGCTCGCGTAGACGTTCGCGATCCGCCATTTCGCGGCGAATGCCTGCGCACGGGCCGGGTCGGGTTCCACCAACGCTTCGATCGTCGCCTCGCCGGCCATGCGAAGCCAGGCGTCCATATGGAAAGCCGCAAAAAACCCTCCTCCAACCAATACGCCATGTAGCATGTGGCCAGCATATCGAGACCGGCGTCGCAATACAATACAGGTGGTGGATGTTTCAGACTCTCTGCGCGAAAACCTTCGTGCAATCCCTCAATTGCAGGTGAACCGCGATGTCCCGCTGAGCCGCTATACACGGTTCGGCGTAGGCGGCCCCGCGGACCTGCTTTGTGAAACCGCAAGCGAAGACGCCTTCGTAGCCGCGGCCACGCTCGTGCGGCGCGCGGGTGTTCCGCTCGAGGTGATTGGCGGCGGAACGAACCTGATTGTTTCAGACAACGGCTTTCGCGGAGTCGTATTGCGATTCGTTTCACCGCACATTCTAGTAGATGGCCTGACGATCCGTGTGGACGCGGGCGCGGAACTGCAGTCTCTCGTCGATGCCTCGCTAGACGCCGGACTGAGCGGCATCCACACGATGACGCGCATCCCGGGCCTCACTGGCGCCGCGGTTTACGGCAACGCAGGCGCCTATGGCCATTCCATCCACGAGTGGATCCGGGAGGTGCGCTTCTTCGATGGCGAAGCGGGAGAGATCCGCACTTTCGACAACGCGGCCTGCGAGTTCCGCTATCGCGAGAGCGTCTTCAAACGCCATAAAGACTGGACCATCTTCTCGGCTACGCTGCGGCTGGTTCCGGGCGACGCCGCCGAGTTGCGGCGCAAGGCGGACGAGATTCAACAGATCCGCGATGAGAAATATCCGCCGTCGATGAAATGCGCGGGCAGCATCTTCAAGAACCTGCTGTTCCACCGTCTGCCTGCATCCGTCCAGTCGATCGTGCCGCCGTCGAAAATTCGTGAAGGCAAGGTCCCCTCGGCGCATTTTCTCGAAGAGGTGGGAGCGAAGGGCATGCGCATCGGCGGCATCGTCAACGCCGATTATCACGCGAATCTCATCTACAACGCCGGTTCCGGCACGGCCGCGGAAATCTGCGCGATGGTGGACGAATTGAAGAGCCGCGTGCATGAGCGGTTCGGGTTCGACCTCGAAGAAGAGGTGCAGTACATCGGTTTCAACGGCTCGCGGAAATCTTTCTGAACTTCCGATCGGGCTCGCGCGTATGAGAAGCTATGACGCGGCTATTCCTCCTCGCGCTGCCCCTGTGGACTTTGACCGGTCTCGCGGCCGACTCCACCAAAGAAGTCAGGAAAACGGTTCCGCTGAACGCCAAAGGCCGGGTGTCAGTCGATACGTACAAAGGCTATGTCACGGTGACCACTTGGGATCAGCCGCAGGTCGAGGTCCTGGCGCGGATCGAACCGGACGGATTTGGATGGCGCGACAACGATCTCGTGCAGCAAACGGAAATCGAATTCGACGCGTCTGCCGATTCGGTCCGGCTCAAGACCCGGTACCCCAAACTGAGTGGATGGTTCGAATCGAACTGGAGCCAGCCCATCGCCCGCTACACGATCCGCATGCCGCGCACCGCGGAACTGCGGATCAAGGACTACAAGAGCGAGATTGACGTCGAGGGCCTTTCAGCGCCGCTCGAGATCGACACCTACAAAGGCGATGTCAAGGTTCGCAAACAGGATGGCGCAATCTCGGTGAAGACCTATAAGAGCGCGGCGCGAATCACCTTTGCGCGTTATAGCGCCAGGTCTTCATTCGAGACCTATCGCGGAAGCTACGACATCTCCCTGCCCCGCGATTCGAAGTTCGACGTGAACTCCGAAGTCGGCCGGCGCGGATCGTTGCAGACCTCGTTCCAGATGCTGATGCCCGC
>JACXTT010000204.1_pt1 | contig 95777 bp, 87 predicted proteins | sample 9270951 | NCBI WGS metagenome assembly JACXTT01 (sample SAMN15532306, study PRJNA645909) | rock metagenome | isolation source: weathered quartz diorite | place: Puerto Rico | collected 2017-06-21 | reverse complement strand
TCGCGGATGAGTGCAGCAATACGAGCCGCCACTGCTACCGAGGCTTCCTGCTGGTTACCATAAACGCTTACCGGCAGCTTCTCGTACCGGGTCTCTTCCAATAAATTTAATCGGGCCATGTATCAGTATTAATAAGTTTATATGCTTGTTTCAAAACAAATATATCAGATATTTAGGTAGTGCGGCTATTAATTTAACTTAAAACCTCACCTAATTCTCTTACTTTGATTCGCAAACGTTTGTGTTAAGTCCCTCTCCTTTGGAGATGAGTTAGGATAAGGTCTCTTATTCATTTAACTTTTGTAAAGCCCAGCAACAAATTGTAATTTAAAGCCATGTTACCGTTTAATCAAAATCTGCAGCAGTTGTTCACTATCGCCCAAAAAGATAAAAAAAAGGGTATCGGTTTAATGTCGGGAACCTCGTTGGATGGGCTTGATATTGCCTTTTGCAGCTTTACCGGCAGTGGTCTGCAAACCCGGTTTCAGCTGTTGCAATTTATCACTATACCATATCCCCAAAACTTTAAAGATGAGGTGCAGCAGGTTTTTGCCCGCAAAACGACCGACCTGGAGCAGGTAACTTTACTGAATGCTTTTATAGGTAATTATCATGGCGAATTAGTTTTGAAAGCATTGGCTGGTTGGGGTATAGATGCCGGTTCGATTGATTTTATAGCCAGTCACGGGCAAACCATTTATCATGCGCCACAACGGCTGCATCAGCGCAAAAATTACCCTAATGCAACCCTGCAAATTGGAGATGGTGATCATCTGGCAGTAAAAACCGGGATACTCACCATCAGCGATTTCAGGCAGAAACATATTGCTGCCGGTGGTGAAGGCGCTCCCCTGGCTTTATATGGCGATGTGCTGCTGGGCAGCAAGTCTGGCGAAAATCGTATACTGTTAAATATCGGAGGGATTGCTAACCTCACCTATCTCCCTGCTGATGGCGACGCTACGCAAATCTTGTGCACAGATATTGGTCCCGGGAATACACTTATCGATGCAGCATGTCGTAAATACTTTAATACGGCTTATGATAAGGATTCAGTTATTGCTTATAACGGTAAAGTAAACGAGGATCTGCTCAGGGCATTACTCAATCATGCTTTTTTCGAAGAAGATGCCCCCAAAACTACCGGGCCGGAATTGTTTGGTTTAGCGTATGTAGAGCAGGCGCAGTTACGAACAGGGACAGAGCACATCAAAAATGAAGATCTGGTAAGCACCTTGAGCATGTTTACAGCAGTAGCTATTGAGCATTTTATCAGGCCTTACATCCCGGCCGATGATCTGCATATATTTATAAGTGGTGGCGGTGCCAGGAACCCCTTTGTTGTTAATCATTTAAAACAGGCATTAGCGGATGCTCACATTGCCGATACCGGCAGCCTGGGGATTGACCCTGATGCCAAGGAAGCTATACTATTTGCCCTGTTGGGTAACGAGGCCTTATGCGGCGAGCCTATGACTATTGGCAATAACCCCGCGGTGCTGATGGGTAAGTTTAGTTTTGCGCATTAAGAACTTTACAAAAACAAAACATATTATTCCCTACTTTAGAATAATATGCTGCCTTTACTAATTGCCACCCAAATACGCCAGGCTGATGCCTATACTATAGCCCATGAGCCCATCTCTTCTGTCGATTTGATGGAACGCGCTTCCAAAGCATTTGTGGGCTGGTTCATCAATCACTTTCCGGATAAAAAACAAGCCATCAGTTTTTACTGCGGTACCGGCAATAATGGCGGCGACGGATTGGCTATCGCTCGCATATTGCATCAGCATCAGTATAAAAAGCTGATGGTAAAAGTGGTGCGTTTCAGCGATAAAACCACAGCCGATTTTGATATTAACCTGGAGCACCTAAAACAAATTGACATTCCGGTAAGCGAGATAAATAAAGATGATAATCTGACTGAGGAAAACAGCTCCATCATTATCGACGCTCTTTTGGGCAGTGGATTAAACAAACCCCTTACCGGCGATTATGAGCGCCTAGTTAAACATCTCAATTCGCTTAACAAAACGGTTGTTGCGGTTGACGTACCCTCTGGGCTTTTCTGCGACGGAGAAATACAGCAGGATACTACGGCTATCGAAGCCGACCTGGTGATCACCTTTCAGCAACCGAGGATCAACTTTTTACTGCCCGAATCAGCCCCCTATATCCATTGCTGGGAAGCGGTAAATATTGGTATTGATGAAAAGCATGTGCAATCCCTCAACTCACCTTACCAGTTTATAGAGGAAAAGGACGTAAAGGGCTGGCTGAAACCAAGACGCCATTTTAGCAACAAGGGTACTTACGGGCACACACTCCTGATTGCAGGACAAGCTCAAACCATGGGAGCAGCTTTACTAAGCTCTTCTGCTGCCGTACATGCCGGGGCTGGTCTTACAACTGCCTGTGTTCCTGAAAACGGTCTGATTGCCTTGAACAGCTATCAGCCCGAGATTATGGCTATTGTACGTAATGAAAATAAATTGCCCGGGGTAGAATGGGATAAATTTAGTTCGATAGCTATTGGGCCTGGTCTGGGTAAAGATGACGACGCTTTTGATCTGTTATCGGCCCTTATCAAAAATTATAAAAAGCCGATAGTGGTTGATGCCGATGCGCTTAATTTACTGGCAGAGCATCCTGATCTATTGAAAAAACTGCCGGCGGGTAGTGTACTAACACCACACATGAAAGAGTTTGACCGTTTGTTTGGGACGCACAAAAGCTGGTGGCAAAGACTGCAAACAGGTATGGAGCAAGCCAAAAAACTAGATATCTATATCGTTTTAAAAAATGATTATACTATAACCCTATCGCCCGAGGGTAAGGCTTACTTTAATTCATCTGGCAATGCGGCTATGGCGTCCGGAGGTATGGGCGATGTGTTAACTGGAGTTATTGCAGCACTGCTGGCCCAAAAGTATACATCTTTGCAAGCTTGTCTTATTGGTATTTATGTACATGGTAAAGCCGGCGATGAATTGGCCTTGCCTAATAGGTTAAATGTAGTGTTGCCTGGTAAGCTAATCGCGCAGTTGCCTGCCACCATGGCCAAGTTAATGGCATAAAAAAAACGGTCGCAAGTATTTATACAACCGTTTTTGATTAACTATTAACTGATCTTATAAAGAACTAAATACTCACATTTATGGTGTTAGATTTATGATATTTATTAGGTTTTATCGATCTAACTATACATAAGACGCACCAACTACCCTAATAGTTACAAAAAAACAAATATTTTGTGTGGATTCTGGTTAAATAATTGTTAAATAACATGATAAGGTACGGCTTTGTTTCCAAAAATAACCCAAAATGACATTAATTGGCATATAAACTATGTTAAAAATTGTTAAAACTATCAGGAATAGAGAATTGCCTCCAGAGATGGAAATATGATAAAAGTAATAAAATAGAGGAATAGCCCGGGTTAGAATTTACCCAGAACTACCATTTGATCCATGGTAGGATTAACGCTGCCCCCTTTTGGTTCAAGGGTTACGGCAAAGGCATCAGCAAGCGCTATCGACTTCATCTCTTTCATATCAGTTGAGTCGGTTTTGGCATCAAAAACACCCAAGTCAACCGGTTTTCCGCCAACCAATGCCCAAAGCTGATATTGATGGTCTTTATCGTTCTCGGGCAGTTTAACATTGCCCATATCAATGATTACTTTTTGCTTTGCCGGGCTAAAGGCCAGTGTTACAACCGATGCCGGAGTTTTGGCAGTTCCCTGTAGCTTTAATAACTTAAAGGTTGGATCGCGGAAAATGGTCAGTTCTCTGTCCATTAAGTTTACCCGGTTACTGAAATGCTGATTTTGCAATTGCATAGCCACCAACTGGTCGTTAGAGTTTTTGAGACGCGAGTAAGTATTTACCAAAGCAATAGTGCTAGCTATTAACAAGGCCAAACTGGCAGCAAAAGCATATTTATAAAAATTACTTTCTTTACGCGGTGGCATTGCTACCACGTTATTATGAATAGGCTGCGGTTTTTCCGGGAAGTTGTTATCATCGGCAAGATTGGTGAGGATGCTGCCCATTACCCGGTCGCGCAGGGCCTCTGATGGTTCAACTGCGTTTTCAAGAGCATACAGTTCCAGAGAGCGTCCAATTTCATCCAATTCCGCTTTTACGGCAGGATGTTTCTTGGCCATCTCCTCTACCTGCAACTTTTCGTCGGGGGTTACATCCCCCAGAACGTAAAGTTCCAGTATCCCTGTTTCTATATATGCTCTTATATCTTCCACTACTTCAATTAAAATGTTTTCTGAGTTGCTGTATGCCCATTCGCAACCGTGTTTTAATGGTACCCAGCGGAACGCCTAATTCATCAGCCGCTTCCACATGAGTGTAACCTTTAAAATACACCAGATCGATTATTGATTTTTGTTCAGGCCTTAATGTCTCAACCAAATCTTTAACACCCATCAACTCAGGCTTGTAAACTGTGTTCTTTTGTTCGTCAATGGAATTTACGATATTTTCAATCTCCTGGTTTTTATTCTGGTTCTTAAAATCTTTTGATCTGATTTTATCTATAGCCAGATTACGCGCAATGTTTACCATCCAGGTAAATAAGCGGCCTTTTTCTGTACTATAGCTGGAAAAGGAGTGCCAGATTTTTACAAAAGTTTCCTGTAAAACATCTTCGGCAATGGCAGTGTCGATAACAATACGGGAAATTACGCCGAACAGTGAAGCTGAGTACATATCATATAGCGCCTCAATAGCTATTTTCTCATGATTTCTCAATGAAAAAACTAGTTGTTCTTCTGTCAGCGATATTTTATGTTTCTTACTCAACGGCGTGAATATATAAAGGAATTATCATATATCAAACAGATGTTTTTCTGCATGATAGGATGAACGTACCAATGGTCCGCTCTCCACGTATTTAAAACCTTTATCTAATCCAAATTGTTTTAACCGGGCAAACTGATCTGGATGAATCCAGTCAATTACCGGGTGGTGGTTACGCGTTGGTTGTAAGTATTGCCCTAAAGTAAGTATGTGTACGCCGGCTGCAAGCAAATCGTCCATCGCTTCTAAAATATCATCTTCAGTTTCGCCTAAACCCAGCATGATGCCCGATTTGGTACGTAAACCAGCTTCTGATACATGTTTTAAAGCTTCCAGGCTACGATCATATTTGGCCTGGATACGTACCTCTTTGGTCAGGCGGCGTACGGTTTCCAGGTTATGTGATACCACCTCTGGGCGGGTTTCCAGTACACGTGCCAGGTTATCCCAGTTGCCCCTGAAATCGGGCAGTAAAGTTTCTAACGTAGTTTCCGGGCTTTCGCGGCGTATAGCATTGATGGTTTCGGCCCAGATGATGGAGCCACCGTCTTTTAAATCGTCACGATCAACAGAGGTGATCACGCAGTGTTTTACCTGCATTAGTTTTACCGATGTAGCTACACGGTTAGGCTCATCTACATCAACGGCTAACGGCCTGCCGGTTGCTACCGCACAAAATGAGCAGGAGCGGGTGCAAATATTACCTAATATCATGAAAGTAGCCGTGCCGGCTCCCCAGCACTCGCCCATATTAGGGCAATTACCACTTTCACAAATGGTATGCAGTTTATGTTCATCAACCAAGCTGCGTACATGTGTATACTCTTTTCCAATAGGAAGCTTTACCCTAAGCCAATCAGGCTTGCGTTGAGCTTGTTGGCTAACAGCAGGAATTACCGGTAAATCAATCATGGTACAAATGTAGTTAAAAACCAAATAACCCTTTATGGGCTATTGCGCAAGTTTTACGAATAAATTATAATACAGATGTGCAGATTTAAAATATGCAAATGTGCAGATGAAATTCATAAACCAGTTTTTATTAGTGTATCGCCTGGTTATCAGAAAATTCCCCCTTCAGGGGGATATGGGGCCTAAACTAAAACCGACAGGGCTTCGTCAACTGAAATCTGACCATGTGATTGATCAAGCACACATTCGCCGTCTTTGATCAACAGCAACTGCGGCGATTCATGGTGTACCTGGAAAATATCTGCTACTTGTTTTGACAGGTCGCGATAGCTAATCAGGTCCAGGAAATAAAGAGGCATATCTTCGGGAAGATCTTCCCAGTCCAACTCAAAACGTTTTTTGGCCATCATGCTGATGGAACAGCGGGTACTATGTTTAAATATCAAACTGTAGCCCTCGTGCTGTTTAATGCTATTCAATTGATCTGCCGACTCCAACGAAATCCAATTCATAAAGATAATGATATAGTGTGCTGTGCTATAAGTAAAACTAACTTACAAAATAACACAAAAAACTCCCTATAGCTTTAAATGAAAATAAAAAATGACAATTGCCTGTTAACGACCACTTTTAGGATACGAACCATAAGCTGGGCATAGTTTATTGGAGCATGACGAGATCGTGCAGCCAACTGCCAGGGCAATAAACGCTATGTAAATAATTTTTTTCATCGTATTAATTGATACCGTTTTTTACGTTGATCAGCTCTTTAATGTTTCGGCAAGATGGGCCATTTTTATCGCTGTAATAGCGGCCTCATCACCTTTGTTGCCATGTTTACCACCGGCACGATCAATAGCCTGCTGCTGGTTATCGGTGGTTAGTACACCAAATATAACAGGTTTTGAATATTTTATGGCAACATTACTTACACCATTTGCTACAGCATCGCAAATAAAATCAAAATGGCGGGTTTCGCCCTGTATCACACAGCCCAGGCATATCACCGCGTCTAGGCCGCCTTTTTTTAATAGCAGATCGGCGCCTGATGTAAGTTCAAAGCTGCCGGGTACCGGATATACTGCAATATTTTCTGGCAGGGCGCCATTATTTACCAGGCTTTGATAAGCGCCCTGGTAAAGTGCATTGGTGATTTCGGCATTCCATTCGGCTACCACAATGCCAAAGCGGTATGGTTGTGCTGATGGGATCTCGGTATTTGAAAAATCTGATAGGTTTTTAAGCTGTGTAGCCATGATTTTTTGATTTCGGATTTGAGATGTTCGATTTCGGATTTATCTGTATTTCGGATTTGCTTATAAAAAAAATGTTCGATTCTGGATTTAAAGGCCTTTGCAAGTCAGTAAATCCGAAATCGAACATTCGATATCCGAAATCGAGAATTATTGTTTCGCTTCGGTACGAGCTATATACTCGTCAATATTTTGCGCTTCGGCACTTTCAGGATATTCTGATTTTATTCTTTTGTAAGCCTCAGTGGCCGATTTGTTGTCTTTTTGCTCTTCGTAAACCAAACCTAATTTCTTTAAGTAAAGAGGGGATAAAAATTTGTTTTTTGCTTTATCAACAGCTTTGTTAAATGAAGAGATGGCTTTATCATAATCTTTTAGCTCAACATAGGCATCACCTGCGCTACCTAATGCTTCGGCAGCTACCATGCTGTCGTCACCGCGATAGTTGTTCAGGTTATCAAGGGCTTTACGATATTCGCCTTTGTTTAAATAAGCAGTACCTAAGTAAAAATAAGCCAGGTTAGCAGCCTTGGTATTGCTGTATTCGGTAATGATTTTTTCAAAACCCGGATAGCTGGCATCGCCTTTAATGGCTTTGTCCCAATCTTTTTTAGCCCAAAAATCCTGCGCAACGTGCATTTGATCGGCAGCGGTTATTTCGCGTGGCCCTAAATATAATTTAAGATATAAAAGATAAATAGCAATAAGGGCAATGATGGCCCCACCTATAAATAACAGGCTTTTTTGATTCTCGCGCACGAAATTTCCGCTTTGCCCTAAATTACTTTCTGGTGCTGTAACTTTGGTAGTCGCTTGGGTTTTTGACATTGTTGTTCTAAAATTAAGTGTGCAAAGTTACAGTTTTCAAAATTTCTGGCAATAGCTTTTGTATTAAATCTTTATGGAGGTGGTTTTATGGTTCATTATACCAAAGATTATTGGGAGGAGATGCGCTGCTTTGTGTCATTGCGAGGCACGAAACAATTCCCCCGATTTACATGTAGCCACTCTGTATGTAGGGGATACGTGTCTAGAGAAATTTATTGATAGAAGTAAAAATCATTTTAATCCCGAAATCACGTAAATCAGGGTTCAGATAAACCAATGATACGGATAAACTAATGAACTAAATCCCTAACTTTGCCTCCCCGTTATGTATTTGCAGCAACTGTCAGTTATCAATTTTAAAAATTACCAGGAGGCCGAGCTTGTGTTTAGCAAGGGGGTGAATGCCTTTACCGGTAATAATGGTGCCGGCAAAACCAATTTGTTGGATGCTATTCATTACCTGTCGTTATGCAAAAGCTATTTTAACCCTATTGACAGTCAGCAAATAAAGCAGGACGAGGATTTTTTTATCATCACCGGAGTGTTTAATAAAAACGAGCAAGCCGAGGCTGTAGCCTGTTCCGTTAAACGTAACCAGAAAAAACAGTTTAAACGTAACAAAAAGGATTACCAACGCCTGGCCGATCACATCGGGTTATTGCCGTTGGTAATGATATCGCCATATGATACCAGTATTATTACCGAAGGGAGCGAAGAACGGCGCAAATTTGTTGATAATGTGATATCGCAAACCGATAATCATTACCTGGACGAGCTGATTACCTACAACAAGGTACTGGCCAACCGTAATGCACTATTAAAACTCATTGCCGATACCGGTCGTTATGACCCCAGTTTGCTGGAAGTGCTTAATGAGCAATTGGCTGGTTCGGGCAACCGTATATTTGAAAGGCGCAAAGCTTTTATGGAAAGTTTTACCGCTATTTTTAACAATCATTATAGTTTTTTAAGTGATGGGGCCGAACATGTAGAGTTGATTTACGAATCACAATTGCTGCAGGATGATTTTGCCGATTTGCTAAAAAAGAATGTAGAGCGCGACCGGGCGCTGGAGCGTACCACAGCGGGTATACATAAGGATGACCTGCAATTTGGTATCCACGGTATGGCAATGAAAAAGTTTGGGTCACAGGGCCAGCAAAAATCGTTTTTGATAGCGCTCAAGCTGGCACAGTATACCTTTTTATATCAGCAAAAAGGCTTTAAGCCCCTGCTGCTGCTGGATGATATTTTTGATAAGCTGGACGATGAGCGCGTTACCAAGCTGATGAAAATGGTATCCAATAATGATTTTGGGCAAGTGTTTATCACCGATACCAGCGTAAACAGGGTGCAGGATATTTTTGAAAAAATAAACGTAGACGTAAAACTATTTAAAGTAACAGGAGGGGTAATTGATGCGTAAAGCAAATGACAAATCGTTAAAAGATGCTATTGACCAAATGCTGAACGTTTATAAAATTAAACGCCGCTTTGATGAAACCGCTGTAGTAGCCGCCTGGCCCGAACTGGTAGGTAAACCTGTAGCCAACAGAACCAAGGAGCTATTTATCCGCGATAAAAAATTATTTTTACGTATAGAATCGTCGGTGATCAAAAACGAGCTGATGATGATGCGAGCCCAGATCATGGATAAGATCAATGAGAAAGCAAACGGGATACTGGTTGAAGAGGTTATCTTCCTCTAGAAAAACGAAATTTGTGCTTTATGCCAATATCATCATTGATCCTGGAATAGGCAAAAATAAATATACCAGGAATGATGAAAGCGAGCTGAACCTCTGGGTGAGTTTTATATAGCAGAATTGAAGCTGCTGCCAGGCATATGATGATTAACAGGTATATGATACATTTCAGAAACAGTTTCATGATCTATAGCTTTAAAAATTACCAGGTTTATTAATTCAGGGTAAAATAAATAGAACTGAAAAATTAACCCCGTAAGGTAAATCTACAAAACATATACCAGAACAAAGCAAAAAAATAACATTTACCGGTGTAATTAACTGAATTACACCGGTAAGTTATCTGAAAGTTAAAATCTTTCGAAAGCCGAAAAGAAGAAATTGCCTTCTATGTCAGCATTCTCGTCAGAATCAGAGCCGTGAACAGCATTTGCATCAATTGATTTGGCAAATAAGTTACGTATAGTACCTTCTTCTGCCTTGGCCGGATCGGTAGCACCAATCAGTTTACGGAAATCTTCAATAGCGTTATCTTTTTCTAAGATAGCAGCAACGATAGGGCCTGATGACATAAAGCTAACCAGGTCTTTGTAAAAAGGGCGTTCTTTATGTACTTCATAAAACTGGCCGGCTTTTTCGGGGCTCAGCGAAGTATATTTAAGAGCGATGATCTTAAAGCCGCTCTTTGTGATCTTGTCTATAATCGCACCAATGTGGCCGTTTGCTACCGCATCAGGCTTAATCATGGTAAAAGTTCTGTTGGTTTTCATTCTTGCTTTTTAAAATTGGCGCAAAAATAGGTTTTTACATCTGTAACATAAAGCGTTTTGAATTAAATTAGATGGTTTGTATTTAATTTATTTATTTAGCTTTGCAACTCTTTTTTAAAATTGATGTTAGAATTAGCCTCGCTTAAAGAACTTTTAGCACAGCCTCAAAAAATAGTAATCACTACCCATCATAAACCTGATGGCGATGCGATGGGCTCGTCCTTAGGTTTATATAACTATCTGATACAGCAGGGCCATCATGCAAAGGTGATCACGCCTACAGATTACCCCGATTTTTTAAGCTGGATGCCTGGTAACGAAGAAGTTATTATTTATACCGAGCAACAAGAACGGTCGGCAGAACTTATAGCCGATGCCGATATCGTGTTCTGTCTTGATTTTAATGCTTTAGGTCGGATCAATCAAATGGGAGAGCTGGTTGGTGAAAGCAGCGCTTACAAGATCATGATCGATCATCACCTGGAACCCGAAGATTTTGATGATTACCGGCACTGGAATATCAATGCATGTGCTACTGCCCAGCTTATTTATGATTTTATTGTAAATGAACTGCAGCATCCCGAATTAATTAATAAGGATGTAGCTACCTGCCTGTATACCGGTATCATGACCGATTCAGCATCATTCCGCTTACCTAATACCACCTCAGCCGTACACCGCATAGTTGCCGATTTGATTGATGCAGGCGCGGTTAACTGGCGTATACATGAGTTGGTTTACAATAGCGCATCTGAAGGTAGATTAAGATTTTTAGGGCATTGCCTGGTTAATTGCCTTGAAGTGCTGCCTGAATATAATACCGCTATTATTGCAGTAAACAAAGCCGACCTGGAAAAATACGAAGTGGATACCGGCGATACCGAGGGAATTGTGAATTACGCTTTATCCATGGGCAGCATACGCCTGGCTGCATTTATAGTAGAACGCCGGGACAAGGTAAAGCTTTCACTGCGCTCAAAAGGAGAATTTCCGGCCAATGAGATCGTTAAAAAATATTTTAATGGTGGTGGTCACCGTAATGCGGCCGGTGGTCATTCTGAAGACAGCCTGGAGCAGGTTATACAACAGTTTAAACTAATATTACCAGAATATAAAAAACTATTAATACAGTAAAACAGTAAAAATGAAAAGAAAATTGATGTTCTTGTCTCTTGCGGCTATAGGTTTAGCAAGTTGCAACGGTGGATTTAAGCAGGGCGATGGTGGCTTGCTTTATAATATTCACACTTCTAAAGGTGGAGCCAAAATTAAAGAAGGCGATTTTATAAGCCTTAACATGGTGGTAAAAACCGATGGCGACTCTGTGCTGAACAGTACTTATGAAAGCGGCCAGCCTACAAGAATGGCTATGCCAAAACCACAAGCCAAAGGTGACGTGGTTGCAGGTATTGGTTTACTGGGCGAAGGTGATAGCGCTACTTTTAAAATAGCTTCCGATTCGATATTTAAAGGTGGTCAGCAACGTCCTCCGGGCTTTAAAAGCAAATACCTGGTATTTGTAGTTAAAGTTGAAAAAGTAATAGCTAAAGGTAACTTGAATGAGCAGGTGTTTCGTGGCCGTGTAATGGATTATATCAAATCACAAGGCGATGCTTTAAAAGCACAGGAGCCTGCTAAAATCAAAAAATATATTGCTGATCATAACCTAAAGGTTGAAAAAACAGCTTCAGGTTTACAGTATGTTATTACCACTCCGGGCACTGGTGCAAAACCAGCAGTAGGCGATACCGCAGTAGTAAATTACACCGGTAAAATGGTTAGTGGTAAAGTGTTTGATACCAGCATTAAAGCAGAAGCTACCAAAGCAAAAATACCAGTTGATCCTATGCGCCAGTTTGCGCCTATCCGTATCCCTGTTGGTCAGGGTAAAGTAATACCAGGTTGGGACGAAGGCTTGCAATTGTTAAACAAAGGTTCTAAAGCGATATTCATCATCCCATCTGACATTGCTTATAAAGACCAGGGAATCGGCCCAATCGGCCCATACTCTCCATTGGTTTTTGAAATGGAAATGGTTGATGTTGTTAAACCAAACCCTAACGCTCCAAAACCGGTTGTGCCGCAATTAACGCCGCCGCCAGCTAAATAATTAAAAGAAATTGAACACAGCCTTTTTGCCTACGGGCAAAAAGGCTTTTTTTTGTTAATATGAAACGTACTATTTATTTCATTGCCCCGCTGATTACCTTATTTACTGTAAGTGTAAAAGCGCAGCAAACAACCGATCTGAAAAAGACCGCCAATGGTGCCCTGTATAAAATATTTACCAATAATACCGGCCCCAAAGCAAAACAGAACGATGTGATCACTTTTAACTTTACCCAAACTACAGATAAAGATTCGCTATTGTTCAGTACCTACAAATCTGGCAAACCGGTACAGGCACAAATACAGGCCTCACAAAACGTAGGCGACCTGATGGAGGTGTTCCCCTTACTGGCCGCTAAAGACAGCGCCCTGGTTAAGGTACCAACCGATTCTGTTTTTAAAGGACATGAAGAGGCCCGTCCCCCCTTTTTTCCGAAAGGCAGTTATTTAACCTTTGTTATCAAAATGGAAAAGATCCAGTCATTAAACGAAGCTATTGCTGAACGTAATGCCGAAGGTCAGAAATTAAAGGATAAAGAACTAACCGAAGCTGCGAAGTATTTGGCGGCTAATAAAATAAATGCGATACCAACCGGATCGGGATTAAGATATGTAGTTACCAAACCATCGGTAAAACGCAAGCCCCTGGCTGGTGATACCGTATTGGTAAATTATACCGGCCGTATATTGAACGGCAAAGTATTTGATTCCAGCATTGCGTCAGAAGCTAAAAGCGCAGGTTTGGATCAGCCAGGCCGTGAGTACAAGCCAATAAGTGTGGTGCTTGGTCAGCAGCAAGTGATACCCGGTTGGGATGAGGGTTTGTTACTGCTGAATGAAGGTTCAAAAGCTAAACTAATTATTCCATCGAGCCTGGCCTACGGCGATAAAGGTGCCGGTCAGGATATACCTCCATACAGTACATTGATATTTGATGTGGAGCTAGTACAAGTTAAACCCGGCAAACATGCCCCGGCTAAAGCTGGTGTAGTTAGTCCGGCTAAAAAGCGGGTTTATAAAAAGCCGCTCACTAAAAAAACAAATTAGCATAAAAGCCTTCTGCCAAAAAACAGGAGGCTTTTTTATTTTTGCATTATGGTACTAACAGATACACATACACACCTATACTACGAAACCATTGCCGATAAGCGCATGGCACTTATGCAACGCTGCCTGGACAACAACATCAACCGGCTATTTTTACCCAATGTGGATAAGGAATCCGTGCCGCTGGTATTTGACTTAGTGCAGGCCTACCCTGATCAATGTTTCCCGATGCTGGGTTTACATCCCTGCTCGGTAAAAGAAAACTGGCAGCAGGAACTGAAATATATCCGCGATGCGCACCAGCAGCAAAAAATTGTAGCCATAGGCGAGATCGGTATCGACCTGTATTGGGATAAGACTACCCTGAATGATCAAATAGAGGCCTTTCGCCAGCAGATCAACTGGGCAAAAAGCTTAAAACTTCCTATTGTTATCCATTGTCGTGACGCCTTTAATGAGGTATACGAGGTATTACAGCAGGAACAGGACGAGAACCTGCGCGGGGTATTCCATTGCTTTACCGGCACGCTGGAACAGGCTCAAAAAGTTACTGCTTTAGGCTTTTACCTGGGCATAGGCGGGGTGGTTACTTACAAAAATTCGGGTTTAGATAAAGTTGTAGCTGAAATTGACCTCAAACATATAGTTTTAGAGACAGATTCTCCGTACCTTACGCCCGTTCCGTTCCGCGGTAAGCCTAATGAAAGTTCATACCTGATCTACATTGCACAAAAAGTGGCGGAGCTGCACCAAATGGCTATGGATACGGTGGCCGATATCACCACCGAAAATTCAAAGCAGCTGTTTGGTATTTAACAACATTTATTTATTGAATTTATACAGCATACAACCTATTTCATGAGCCAGATACTGATCATCTATACCGGAGGGACAATTGGAATGATGACCGATCCAGTGACCAAAGTTTTAAAACCTATCGACTTTGAGCATATCATGGATAATGTTCCGGAACTTGAAAAATTAAATTGTAAAATTAAGGTTCACTCTTTTGATGAAATCATTGATTCGTCAAATATGAACCCGGCTATCTGGAGCGAACTGGCAGGCATTATCTTATCAAATTATCATGATAACGACGGTTTTGTGATATTACATGGTTCCGATACTATGGCCTATACCGCATCGGCCTTAAGCTTTATGCTCGAGAACCTGGGCAAGCCCATCATATTTACCGGCTCACAATTACCGATAAGCGCTATACGTACAGATGCCAAGGAAAACCTGATGACAGCTATTGAAATTGCCAAATCAAAAAAAGGCGACCGTGCGCGCGTACCGGAAGTTTGCATCTACTTTGATTATAAACTGTTCCGCGGTAACCGGGCCTTTAAATATAATTCTTCCAAATTCGAGGCGTTTCGTTCGCCTAATTACCCTATACTGGCCGAATCTGGCGTTCACTTGCGTTTTAGCGCCAATGATATCCGTCACCCTCAGGAAGGTTCGGAGCTTATCATCCACAATAACCTGGTAAGTGATGTGGCTGTATTAAAACTGTATCCAGGCATCGGTACAAAGGTAGTAGAGACCATCCTTAACTCCGACGTGCGCGGCATTGTAATGGAAACATTTGGTGCGGGTAATACAACTACCGATAGCTGGTTTATTGATTTGCTGAAAGGCGCAATTGATAACGGCAAGGTTATCGTGGATATTTCACAATGTAAAGTTGGTACGGTTGAATTGGGCAGGTACGATACCAGTCGCCAATTAAAAGATATTGGTGTAGCTAATGGCTACGATATGACCTTTGAATCGGCAGTAACCAAAATGATGTACCTGCTGGGGATGTTTGATGATCCGGCACAGGTGAAACATTATATGGAACAGGATTTAAGGGGCGAGATCACGGTATCGTAAGTATCCCCCTCAAAATATCCTTTGATTAATAACGGCCATAAAGCTATCCTTGAATTTTTCGCTTACGGGGATGTGCTTGTCGCCAATGTAGATATGGTTATCCTGTATCTTGTTGAGTTGTTTGGTGTTGACGATATAGGAGTTGTGTACCCGTACAAAAGGAACAGTAAGCTGTTCCTCAATATCTTTTAAACGGCGGTAAATCAACAGTTGATCGGTTTGGGTAACCACCCGTACGTATTCTTTTTCGCCCTCAAAGTACAGGATATGTTCCAGTAGAATTTTGCGTAATACTTTGCCTGATTTTACAAAAAAGTATTCCTGGTTAGACGATTGTACTGGAGTTGGTGCCATTGCAGGGGCTTTGCCAAAGTAAAATTCTATTTTTTGCTGCGCTGCCAGGAAGCGTTTCAGGGTAATAGGCTTCAGCAGATAGTCGATGGTTTTAAAAGTATAACTCTCGGCGGCAAATTCAGAGTATGCTGTGGTAAAAACAATTTTGGTATCAGACGGCAGTAAGCCGGCCAGCTCCATCCCGCTCAAGTGCGGCATGTTAATATCTAAAAAAATAAAATCAACCTTGTGTTTATTCTCCTTTAAAAAAGCGAGTGCTTCCAGTCCGTTATAGCACTTGGTTAAAAGCTGCCATTGCGTGGTTTGGCCTATCAGCATTTCCAGCAGTTTTACCGCATTGGGTTCATCATCTATAATAATGCAACTTAAATTCACACTAATGGGATCTTTAAAAAAGCGGTAAATGATTGTTCGTTTTTATGGGTATCCAGCTCAAAATTGTTTTGATAAAGCAAGGTAAGTCTTTTACGCAAATTAGTGATACCAAAACCACTGCTGCCATTTTGCCTGGGTTTGTCATAGATACGGTTAACGGTTTCAAACATCAGGTAATTATCCTCCTGAACCAGCGAAATCTTGACACAATTATCCAGGCTTGATTTATCGATACCATGCTTAAAAATATTCTCTACAAAAGTCATTAGCAACATAGGAGGGATACGCAAGTCGGCGTTAAACTGTTTTGTAAAGGTGAGTTGTACCTCATGGCGGATGCGGATCTTTTCCAGCTCCAGGTAATTCTCCAGAAATTTAACTTCGGTATTAATGGGTACCTCATCCAAGGGGCTTTCATCCAAAAAATAACGCATAATGTCTGATAGTCGTTCTATCAGGGCCGCCGTTCGGGGAGCTTCGCGGTAAGCTTCATAGTAAATATTATTAAGTGTATTGAACAAAAAATGCGGTTGTACCTGCGACTTGAGCAGATTGAGCTCGGCCTGGCTTTTTTGCACCAAGATCTCCTCGGTTTGCTGCTTTAATTTAAAATAGGCAATGGCTATACGGAATATAAAACTGAGCGCAAAAATTAATCCTCCGCCCAAAACAAATTTTAATAGGTTTAGGAGTGTTATAGGTTCGGCCTGCCCGGGCTTAGCAAAATAGGTATTATAAACAATGGTGCTTACGTAACCCCGGCCTATCCCTGTAAACAACAACAGCAATAGTGCCAGTAAGCCATACAAAACATATCTGCGGGTTTCATAAAAACGGGGATACAGAAACCAGATATTACCGTATATAATAAGAACATAATAAACAACATACAAATGGGTGTAAAATACACTTTCCCTAATACCATCCATGGAGGTGAACGACAGGAAAAGTATAATATAAACAGAAATCCAAACCAGCCATTGGAGTTGGGTAATAGTGGCCTTACCCTTAAACACTTGCATCATGTCTAAAATTACAAAGGTTTTCTGGTGTTTCGGCCTTTTTTCAATGGTTATGGTGGTTTATTCAATCGGGTAGGCTTTAGCTTCAACTAAAGGTTTGTACCTGTTTGGTTGAAGCTAAAGCCTGCGTAGTTAAAAATAGGGGGATAGCAGTTGAATTGATTTTTGGCGATGACAGATAAACAACAGCTTTGATCGTTTAACAATAACCTTTAACGATTATGAAAGCCGACTGTTCTGTATTTAAAATCATCATTACCAGTTTAGCATTACTATGGGCGTTAATGGGTAATTTGAAACCGGTTTGGGCACAAGCTGATACTATACGCCTGCAAGATAAACGATTGATGACACAGGTACTGCAACCGGGCAACCGCCAATACCTGGTATATTTTCAGATGCTGAAGAATAAAAAGAACTTACGTTTCTGGTACTGGATACGTAATACCACTATCGAAAACCGTAACGGCGAAAAGGTATTTGCTATAAACCAGCATTGGTTTGGCAGCGATACGCTGGCATACAGATCGGTATATTCGGTTAACAGAACGGCCGATTTTGCACCGCTTTACCATGCAGAAACCATTAACAATAAAATAAAAGCCTATAACTGGAGCGCGGATAAAATTGCCGGGGCTGATAGTGTAAAGGATAATACGGCCAAAAGCTTTTCGCTGGCTTTTAAGCAAGCCAATTTTAACTGGAACCTGGATATCGAAACCTTTGAAATGCTGCCGCTGGCCGCGGGCAAAACCTTTGTGATTAATTTTTATGATGCGGGTTTAGCACCGCCCGAATATGTAACTTATAAAGTAACCGGTAGTGAGGTAATAGCCACCACCAATAACGACAAAGTTGATTGCTGGAAACTTTTTACCGAAAGCGAATATCAGGGTAAGCACTATACCGAAACTTACTGGATAAGCAAAAAAGGGCATGAGTTTTTAAAGGAAGAGGATGCTTTTGATGGCGGCTATCGTTATAAGATTAAGCTCCCAGTAATGACCCCCGACCTGATGAAAAGGTTTAAGCAATAAAAACATTTGTGTACCGGGGATTAGTCGGATGGCAAAAAATCGAGTGCTTTTTTTATAGTCAGTAAACTGGTTCCAAAGGCTAGTTCGGCTGCCTGTTGCTGACTTTTAAGCAGGTACGAAATAAATATCACCACACAAAAAGCGCTGAGTATGCTCAGCAAAAAGAATTTAATGGCCCTGGCATCTGTATAGGTTAATTCCCGGGCGGTTTGATCATGATGCAGATGAGCAATACTGCTTTTTAGTAAAACCAGTGAAAAAAGTAAAACCAGTGTCAGTATTTTAGGCAGCTCGTGCCAGATCAATAAACTGTAAATGATGATCAGCGTTCCTATCAATAAAAAGATCATCAGTAAAGCAGTAATCGTTTCGCGGACTCTTTTCATAATTGTTGTTTGAGGCTGTGACAACAACATGAGCTTTTACCCTTACGCCGGATACAGAAAATTTACTTCATGACCTTTAGATGGTAATCCAGGCGTAGGGCAAATGGCTTACAATAATTAGACAGGTGGATATAAAATAAAGACGGAATGGGTTAGGCTAAAGCCAGTAACTATTTCTTTGTAGCCCGTTGGTTAAAACCAACGGCAATAAAAGATAAATTAACTACTTGTTATTCATTGCCGTCCCATTTATGGGACGGATAATAGTAGTATTTTCTGGCTTTAGCCAAAAAATAATCTTCCAAACACCTGTGGTATACGCAGCAGACAACCATACACTCCAAAGCTCCTATGCCTTTTCAATAAAGCACAGGAGCTGAAAATCAATATTCAAATAAGGATCGAGCATTATATAAGCCACTCGCCATCATCCGGTACGCGGCAGCGTTGAGTAAGATGATGTGCTGCTAAGGCCGTTTTAATATCGGCTCTGCTTTCGGTGCCATGATTGGCGGTTTCCAGGTGTACCACATAAACACCGGCTTGGGGTGCATAGTTACAAACCGTTATGATATCATTTATATCCATCACTATCGGGTCGCCGGCTATAAAGCGGGCAGCTCCGCCATTGAGTACCACATGGGCAGGTTGGTATTTGTCCAGCGCGTCCTGTGCTTCGGTACACCAAATAGTATCGCCAGCAATATAGATGCTATCGCCGCCATGAGCTATCACATAACCCGAAACAATACCCATGCGCTCACCTATTTCGCCAGTTCCGTGCCGGCCGCCGGTGCGATTGATGTGGATATCTTCCCAAACCAATTCATCATTTACAGGAATAACGTTGGTAAAACCTGCTTCGCGGATTACTTGGGTATTGGCAGGCTGGCAAAACAGGGTGATATCTTTGGGCAATAGCTCCTGTGCAGTAGCATCCCAATGATCAAGATGTACATGCGTAAGCAATACAGCATCGGTTTTGGCTATCAGTGTATGCAGTTCATCTTCGGTGATAGGCAAATCAACCAGCGGATTTCTTAAAGCATTACCGGTATTTGGAAACGGATCATAGCTATCTTTGGGAGCTAGCATAGGATCAATAAGAACAGTTTTGCCGTTGGCGGATAATATCTGGGTTGCATTGCGCAATAATTGTAAGTTCATGGTAAAGCATTTAAATTTGATGCAGGCAAAGATCAGGTTCTCCTTTGGCAAGCCCAAGAAGGTTACTTTTTTGTAACCCGTTCACTATTTGGTAACCATGAATTATAATCAGTTTAAACATTGCGGTCTTAATGTTACGTTAACCATGCTCTCGGGCAAATGGAAACCTATTATCCTGTATCATTTATTCCATAATGCCGAGATGCGCTTTACCGAACTCTGGCGCATCATCCCCAAAGTAGCTAAAAAGGTTCTGCTTGATCATCTGAAACAAATGGAGATGGATGGCCTTATCATCCGCGAAGAAAAACACGGCTTCCCGCCCGAGGTAAGCTACCGTATATCCGGAAAAGGAAAGGCCCTGGGTCCGGCACTATCTGCGCTGGAAACCTGGGCCAATGAATATGCCGCCGATGAAGTGGCGGAGTATAAAAAGAGTGCTGTAGGGAAGTTGCGGTAGGCTCCCCCGTTTGAACTCTCTACTCTTCACGCGTCATTGCGAGGTACGAAGCAATGACGCGTGGGATAGAAAGACGCTTACCTTACCCAAAAATCTCCTCAAACTTCTTATTAATAAAAGCCAACTCCCCTGCCGAAAGCGTAAAATCAACCGCTTTAGCATTGTCAATGGCTTGGGTTGCATTGCGGGCACCTGCTAACACCACGGTTATGCCGGGTTGTAGCGTCGTCCAGCGTAATACCAGTTGCGATAAACTGGCTCCTTTTTCCTGTGCCAGCGGATGGATAGCTTCTAAAAACAAGTTTACTTTACCTATCGAAAACTGGTTAAAGTAACCATTACGATGGTCTTCATCACTCAGTTTAAAATCGGGTTTGTATTTGCCTGTCAGTAAACCACGTTCCAGCGGACTGTAAGCGATAATGCCGATATGATTTTCTATAGCATAAGGCACTACATCCTGTTCAATAGCCCGGTTAAGCATGCTGTAAGGTACCTGGTTTGATGCCAGCTGGATGCTTTGCTGCGCAGTTTGCATTTGCCGCAGGCTGTAATTGCTCACGCCAGCCGCCCTGATCTTACCTTGCTTGATGAGCAATTCCAGCGTCTCCATAGTTTCGGCGATGGGAGTGGTAGCATCGGGCCAATGAATTTGCAGCAGGTCGATGTAATCAGTCCCTAATCTTTTCAGGCTGGCTTCCACCTCACGGATGATGCTGTCCTTGGCCGCGTATTTATATACGGACAGTTTGTGGCCATGATCGTCGGCGGCGTCAAAAAAGAATTCGCCTTTGCTTTGATCCCAAACCAAGCCAAATTTGGTAAGCAATTGTATTTTACTGCGATCATACCCGGTCACTGCCTTGCCTATCAGTTCTTCGCTTAAACCAAAGCCATAAAACGGGGCGGTATCAATAGTAGTAACGCCATGGTCGATAGATGCCCGTACAGCTTTTATCGATTCCTGTTGCTCGTTACCGCCCCACATATTACCACCAATGGCAAATGCGCCGTAAGTAATGGCCGATAACTTTAATTCTGTATTTCCTAATTTTCTGTATTCCATTTTTTTGTGCTGCCGGTTATTATTTTACCGGCTGTGTTTTGTAAATAATGATATCGCCATCGCGCAGATGGGCGGTGTTGCTAATAAAGCGCTCGATGTGTGGCTGAGTGTTGTGTAGTTCCAAGCCGGCGGCATCGGCCCATTCTTCGTGAAAGATAAAAGTGTTCTCATTATCCGCCTGGTACAGATCGTACTGCAGGCAGGAGGTTTCTTTAGTGGAATGGCTTACCAGTTCCCGCAAATGTGCTTTTAATGCTTCGGTCTCACCGGGGATGCTTTTAATTAGCGCTGTTAAGTAAATGCTCATGTTGTTCTGTTTTTGAATTGGTGATGAAATTTTCTGTCAGATGATCGATATACATAGGCAGATCGCGCTGAATGTTGGCGTTTTTTTCTACATCGTGAAAGTGCAGGCTTTTTATAGGCGTCATCCCGGTAAAGGCATTCATGCGGTGAAAACCGAAGAGTACGCCGTCATCTACACTGGTTTCATTAAAAAACTCATTGGGCAGGGTAAACGCTTCGCGCGGGGCATTCCATGATGAAGTTAACATGTATTGCCTGCCGTGCAGCATACCGCCTGTACCGTAATTGATGGCCGGATTGGCTGATGAACGGCCATCACTATGGTAAATGCCTTTGGCATGACCTTCGGTAAACACCACATCGATATATTGTTTTAGCGCATGCGGCACCTGGAACCACCAGATAGGGATATGGTAGATCACTACATCGGCCCACACATATTTTTCCACTTCTTCGGCAGGATCGTAATCATCATTAACATCGGTATATTTTACCTCGTAACCGGGTTGATTTCTGAAAAATTCAACGCTGGCATCGCTAATGGTTTTGTTGAATCTACCACCGGAATGACCGAATTTTTGTCCTCCGTTTATTACAAATATTTTTTTCATTTTCTTTTTTCAATTTTGATAGCACAAAATTATGTCGGATCTATCTACTATTAAAATAATTTAAATCATACATTTATATCATAATTATAATAGTAAGTATTATGGTGAATTTAGAGTGGTACCGGACTTTTAAAGCGATATATGAAACTGGAACCCTTACCGGCGCGGCCGAAGCATTGTATGTATCGCAGCCTGGCGTGAGCCTGCATCTGGGCTCGTTAGAATCGTATGTGGGTTATAAACTGTTTGATCGCACGTCGCGTAAAATGGTATCGACCGAGCGGGGCAAGATCCTGTATAACTATATCCAGGAAGCGCTGGAGAAACTGGAATCGGCCGAAAAGCATTTCCACCGGAGTACCGAAAAGGATACGCCTACTATCAGTATAGGTATGTGCTTTGAAACATTCCAGATCACGTTGGAGCCTTACCTGGCTACGCTGCCTTTTAACGTGATCATTAAGTTTGGCGAATACCCGCAGATGCTGGCCGACCTGGATAACGGTATTCTCGACCTGATCATCACCCCGGAAAAAGGCAATAATAAAAGCATCGAATACACGCCTTTTTCTAAGGAGACCATTGTGCTGGTAGCCGGTAAGAATATTGACTGTGTCGAATTTGACAGACTATTGGCAAAAGACGATATGCCCGGTTTAGAACAATGGCTTAGTGCGCAACGCTGGTACGGCACCACCGGCGACATGGAGCACTGGCTGCGTTTTTGGTACAATAATTTTAACCGCAGACCTAACTTTAAACCCAATTTTATTGTACCGAATTTAAATTCTATAGTACGCTGCCTGAGCAGCGGTACAGGTTTGGCCGTAATCCCCGATTTTTTATGTAAACAGGAATTAGAGGCCGGCGATGTAAAGCTGATATGGGAAGGCCGCAAAAAGGTAGAGAATACCCTCTATTTTTCGATGCGCAAGAAAACTATCTATGCGAAAGAGATTGAGCGTATCAAAGAGATTTTTATAAAGGAGATGGCGTAAATGACCCTCCATGTCATTGCGAGGAGGAACGACGAAGCAATCTCTTAGCTATTCTTTCGTCCCCTTAGGGCCTTTTGAAAGGAACCCTGAGGTTGTCCACCTCCACCTTGCCTATAGCTCAGGGCTCTTTACGATCTTCTCGCAGAGACCTACCAAGTGGGTTAACATGAAAATGCCAATAATCATGCATTTGTATAAATAACTTATTGATTGTAAATTAGTTATATAAATGTTAACCATGAAAAGTGTAAACCATGTAAACCCACTTTTTAACAAAATGAGAGGGTGTTATCTCTTCCACTCATTATCCACCATACGCCAAATACCCAGCGGATTGGCATTCTGCAGCGCTTGCGGTAGCTGACTATCGGGCCAGTTTTGATAACACACCGGGCGAACCCAGCGTTTAACAGCGTTAATACCTACGGCCGTAAAGCGACTATCGGTAGTGGCAGGCGAAGGTCCTCCGTGAACCATAGCGGCACAAACCTCCACCCCGGTAGGCACACCATTAAACAATATACGACCAGCAATGGATGGCAGCAGATCGATAAGTTCCGGATGATCGGTCAGGTCTTTTTCGGTACCCATAATGGTGGTGGTCAACTGACCCGATACTGATTTTAAAACAGCTATCAGTTCCTGCTCATCACTGCAGCTTACCAGGAGCGAGTAAGGGCCAAAAACTTCCTCGTGCAGTAGCGGGTTTTGCAGAAATGTTTCACCGCTTACTTTGGCAATGATAGGCAATGCTTCTATATCATGCGCGGTTGCCTGGGCTTGTTGAACCAGGCTTACCCCATCCTGCTTAAGTGCCGCGGTGCTTTTCTTTTGATAAGCAGTATGAATACCGGCATGTAGCATTTTAGCAGGTTGTACGGTTTTGATGCCCGTGCTTAAATGTTCCAGAAACTCATGCAGGGCCGGGCTTTCCACCGCCAGCATCAGGCCGGGATTGGTACAAAACTGTCCCATGCCCAGAGTAATAGAGCCTGTGTATTGTGCGGCCAGGTCGGCTGTGTTTTTTTGTAAGGTATCCGGTAAAAATATCACTGGATTAATGCTTCCCATTTCAGAAAATACAGGAATAGGATTTGCTCTTTGTGCCGAGTATTCAAACAGGGCCTTGCCACCCGCAGTTGAGCCGGTAAAACCTACTGCTGATGTATGTGGTGCCTGTACAAGAGCCTTGCCGCTCTCAAATGAGGTGCCATGTACATGCTGAAAAACATCGGGAGGCATATTACAGGCAGCAATGGCTTTTTTTATAGCTCCGTATACCATTTCGGAAGTTTCGGCATGGGCGGGATGGGCTTTTACTACCACAGAACAACCCGCGGCCAGCGCACTGGAGGTGTCACCCCCCGCAGTGGAATAGGCGAAAGGAAAATTACTGGCCCCAAAAACTACTACCGGACCCAGGGGGATCAGCATTTTTCGCAGATCGGGTTTGGGCAAGGGAGTACGTTCTGGCTGTGCGGTATCAATAGTGGCTTCTACCCAGCTACCTTCACGCAGCATGGTGGCAAACATGCGCAGTTGTCCCGTTGTACGGGCGCGTTCGCCGGTGAGGCGGGCTATGGGCAAATTAGTTTCTTCGGATGCTTTTTGCAGCAGGGCATCGCCCAACGCCTCAATTTCCTGGGCTATGGTATCCAGAAAATTGCTTTTTTCTTCGATGCTTTTTTTTCTGTAGATCCCGAATGCAGCGTACGAACGCTGCATTACCTGGTTTATTTCGTCGACACTCGCTTCTTTGAATGGGTTGGCCATGACAGATGTTTATAATAGATGATAAATAACAGCGACTTAAGGCCGCAAATATTTTTAACAAAGATATTTAAACATGGTTCAATAAAATTAGCCGAAACTATCCTTTAATGTTATGATTTTGGCCTTTTGTAAAAAAGAAAGTGTTTGTTTCCCTCCGGCAACCTTTTGGAAGGGAAATAGATATGCCTTTAGAATAATTTGTAGTAAATTTTTAAAAAAATATACTGATTATGCATGAATACGTGTTAATTTTACACCTGTAAAAGCCATTTAGCTGGTGCTGTCGTAATTGTATCAGATGGGTTAAAGATTTTCCACTATAAGCGGTTATAGTTTTTGGAAAGCAAGTGTGTTCCGGGGTAAAACCCGGAGCGCATTTTGTTTTTATCCCACACACCAAATTAAAACCGCTGGTGCCATAAAATATGTTTATCTTTAAGCAATTCCTTTCCTACCACCGAATAAATTCTTAGGCATTGCCATTTTCTGACACGGTGATAATTAAGTTTTAGCTAATAAAACAATACCAACATCACCGTCAAAATGAGCAAAACAATTGTTTACCTTCTTGTAAGAACAAATTCATTGTATCATAAATTGCCGGTACTGTTGTAAACATTAAAACAAACCAATGATGACAGCAGACAAGCAAGCAATAGAAAAACAAACCCGTATGTATATGTTCGATTTGTTGAATACCGCCAAAGAACATGGCTTTAAAGGCGAAGATAACTGGGAGTTAAGCATGGCTACGGATATTGAACGGATAAAAATTCAAAAAGATTATTATCCAACCATTGCTGCCAGGATATTCCCGGAGATATTATTACAGGTTTTTCATACGATTAAATCAAGACTTAATCAGTCGGATTATCAGGAAAATCGTAAAGAGGGAGGGCGTACCGCTCTGAATGAGGAACTAACTTATTTGGTAGCATTTAACCCTAAACGGCCTCGTACTTAATACAAAGTACTGTTACATGAATTTTTAAGGAATAAAAGAAGAAGTAATCTGGAAATTTAATTTGATGAGTCAGGCATCAAATTAAATATAATGATAGTTCGGATATTTACCGGGTGCTCTCTACGGTGTATACAAAGCTATCCGCCTTGTAGTAACCCAGGTTGTATTCAATTGGCCGCTCTCCCTGGTCAAAAACAAATCTTTTTCTGAATAGTACCGGGCTGCCAACGGCTATCCGCAGTTTCTCGGCAATAGAAGTATTGGCTGATTTTGCGCTGATCTCTTCTTTAGATAAGGTGGCTATAACAGAGTGATCCTGTTCCAGCATTTCGTATAGCGGTCTCTTAAAATCCTCATCGCCGGTAAGGCCAACACGTGGATGAAAATAAGAAGCAAAATAAACAAACGGCTCATCGGTTCGACCTCTTACCCGTTCCATTTTTAATATTTTGCGATCGGTTTTTATTTCAAAGAATTTGGCAAGTGCTTCATCCGGGAACACCCAGGTAACATGCAGCTCGAAATTTTTAATGGGGATGCCCCTTAATGCCATTTCCTGCGAAAAACTTAACCAGTTGTTTGATTTTGAGCTAACAGCGGCCTGGGCAACCTTGGTGCCAAACCTTTTTTTGCGTACTAGTAATCCTTCAAAAACCAATTTGTTGATAGCTTGCCTTAAGGTGGTGCGCGATATAGCCAATTTTTTGGCCAAATCTACCTCATTGGGCAAAAGTTTGCCCTCCTGGTACTCTTCCTCTGCTATCAACGTTCTTAATAAGGCTTCAGCCTGCACGTGTAAAGGAATAGGGCTTTTATGATCTATAGCGTATTTCATTTATTAATGTGAATTACAATAATAACCATTTTATTCAACAAGTTTATTTGTTGCTACATAAAGACGTGTCGAAACAGTTTTTAGTATTTGGTTGTTGTTGCTTCCAAGTACAAAAATAAATTAATTGTAAATTACTTGTATCATGAATTTATTTATATGTTTGTACATAATAAACATTAAGTCGACTAATTATGAATATTTATTTATTAAAAAATTTTTGGAGAGTTTTTTATCGGCATAAATAAATATGTACATACATTATTACAAATAAATGAACTCTAATCTAACTCCCGAGTTGAACAAAACCAGCTACCAACAGTTTCGAAAAACTTCGCAGTTTTTAATGCCCGTAAGCTCAAATAATAATATAGAACAAGATGAATATAATATTTACCCTGTATGTTCATTAGGAGGAGGAAAGATTTTTAATGGATATCATTCGTTAGCTCAGTACATCATCGAAAAACAAACGGTGATTATTGATGGTTACGTCGGCGTTTTGTGGGATATTATAAGAACATTGTTGAGTGAGTATTTTATAGCTGATGGATTAACGGTTAATTGGGTAGAAACTTCGGCGTATTTAAAGTCTCAGCATGAAATTGAAGCTTTGGTAGAACCCTTTTTGGGTGCGCGGGATGCGGTTTGGGGAACCAAATGTACATTGTCTCTTCATGACCTGTTTGAATTGGATAAGTTAAGGGTGCAATCACGCGATAAAACAGCAGATATTAATATAGTGATGGGCTCGGGAGCGACATTAAGCAACTGGGATGCGCCGATAATTTATATAGATCTGCCTAAAAATGAATTGCAATTCAGGATGAGGGCGGGGACTATAACCAATTTAGGTGCTGCCCAAGCTGATGAGCCTCTTTACATGTACAAGCGGTTTTATTTTGTTGATTGGGTTTTACTAAACAATCATAAAAAGCAGGTACTTGATCAGATAAGCGTTATTGCCGATGGACAATGGCCCGATGATATTAACTGGATGTACAAAACTGATTTTACCGATGGCCTGAATCGCCTTAGTCAATCGGTTATCAGGGTTAGGCCCTGGTTTGAGCCTGGGGCATGGGGAGGTCATTGGATACGTGAGCACATCAAAAATATCAATAAAGATGTGGTTAACTATGCCTGGTCTTTTGAACTGATTGTACCGGAGAATGGATTAGTGTTTGAAAGTGATGGTTATTTACTCGAGGTATCTTTTGATTTCCTGATGTTCAATAACCAGCAACAGGTGCTGGGAATACACGCGCAAAAGTTTGGCTACGAGTTTCCTATTCGTTTTGATTTTCTGGATACTTATGATGGTGGTAACTTGTCTATCCAGTGTCACCCTTCACTAAAATATATACAGGATAACTTTGGTGAAACCATAACCCAAGATGAGACCTATTACATACTGGATTGTAAAGATACGGCTGAGGTTTATCTTGGTTTCCAGGAGAACATTCAGCCCGAAGAATTCAGATTGGTATTGGAAGCCAGTCAGCGTGAAAACAAAGAAGTGGAGATTAAGGATTATGTGCAGGCTCATGCAGCCCAAAAACATGATCTATTCCTGATCCCAAATGGTACAGTGCATAGCGCAGGAGCTAATAATTTGGTACTGGAGATCAGCGCCACGCCATATATCTTTACCTTTAAGATGTATGATTGGCTAAGGCTTGACCTTGACGGTAACCCACGCCCCATTAACATTGAGCACGCCTTTAATAATCTAAATTTTGACCGAAAAGGCGAAAAAGTTCAGGCGGAGCTTATTTCCAAACAAGAGGTTATCCGGCAGGGCGAAGGTTGGCAATTGGTGCATGTCCCCACGCATCAGGAGCATTTTTATGATGTACACCGGATAGAGTTTGACAAAGAGATCATCATTGAAACCCATAATCAGTGTCATATAATGATGTTGGTTGAAGGATCGGCCATTACCATAAAAACAGCCAACGGAACAGAACAAACTTTTGCTTACGCCGAAACTTTCGTAGTACCGGCAGCGGCACAATCTTATACGTTAATCAATCTGGGTAAAAATCGTGCTAAAGTGATCAAAGCTTTTTTAAAATGAATAGAGTAACTGTTCCTGAAAATAATGTGACCGCAAAACCAAGCAAGGTCTATCTGTATCTGGTATGTCTTGTGGCTGCTCTCGGTGGGTTTTTATTTGGTTTTGATACTGCTGTAATTTCGGGAACGGTAAGCCTGGTTAAACATGACTTTGGGTTAAACGCGGTTAGTGAAGGTTGGTTTGTAAGCTGTGCGCTGTTGGGTTGTATCATAGGCGTAAGCCTTTCTGGTAAACTGAGCGACAAATATGGCCGCAAGATCGTGCTGATCATTTCGGCAGTGCTTTTCCTGGTATCGGCTTTGGGCTGTATGTTGTCTGATTCATTTACTGTTTTAATTGTGTTCCGACTAATTGGTGGTTTGGGTATAGGTGTAGCCTCCATGGTATCGCCTTTGTATATTTCTGAATTCTCACCCTCACGTTTCCGGGGAATGATGGTATCATTATATCAGCTCGCCTTAACTGTTGGTATTGTGTTGGCTTATTTTTCGAACGCTTACTTGGCAAATCATACAACAGATGTATTTAACAATGCTGATATCAACAAAATATTTTCGGTAGAAGTTTGGCGGGGCATGCTGGGATTGGGTGCATTGCCAGCGGGTATATTTTTGATCTGTTTGTTTTTTGTACCCGAATCGCCACGGTGGTTATTATTAAAAGGACAGGAGCAGAGAGCAGAAGCGGTACTTATAAAAATTGATGGTATAAAAGCGGCGCAGAAAGAAATAGATGCCTTTAAAACACTGGATAGCAATAATGATGACGGTTCTATTAAAGAGCTATTCGCTCCGGTTTACCGTAAGGCTTTGTGGATAGGCTTGCTGTTACCGTTCTTATCGCAAGTATGTGGTATCAACGCGGTTATCTACTACGGCCCCAGAATTTTGGAACAGGCGGGTTTTACGCTTAATAATGCCCTTGGCGGGCAAGTAACTATAGGGCTGGTTAACGTAATATTTACTTTTGTGGCTATTTTTACTATTGATATATGGGGGCGCAGGCCTTTGCTGTTTGCAGGTATTGGTGGCGCGGTTATTTCATTGCTCATTATCGGGGGGCTGTTTGCACTCGGAATAACTACCGGACCGTGGATATTGGTCTTTATACTCACCTTTATATCCTGTTTCGCGTTCTCTTTTGGGCCGGTTTGCTGGGTGGTTGTAGGCGAAATATTTCCTAATGCTATCAGGGGAAAGGCGATGGCTTTGGCTACCTTATCATTGTGGATAGGTAATTTTTTAGTAGGACAGTTAACCCCTGTTATGTTGGAAGGTTTAGGATCTGCATGGACCTTTTGGCTGTTTGCGCTCTGTTGCTCGCCAGCATTGTGGCTTACTTTTAAACTTATTCCCGAAACCAAGGGGCGCTCATTGGAAAATATCGAAGCCTTCTGGAAACAAACTTATATCCCAAACGGTAAATAATAATATTCATTTCTGGATATTTTAATAATAATGATATTCGTAAAGGTTACTTCCATTTCTGGTAAGTATTAGTTCTGATTTTGTCATTAAATGCAATTAAGTTGCATTTAAATTTATTCTTCATTAACTTTCAACCCGAAATAATGAAGAATAAAGTGATGAATAATTTCGAAACAGATTTTGAGGTAATAATTATAGGGGGCAGCTATGCCGGACTTTCTGCGGTAACTTCCTTAGGGCGGGCCCTACGCAAAGTTTTAGTAATTGATTCTGGCAGGCCATGCAACCAGCAAACCCCACATTCGCATAATTTTTTAACTCGAGATGGCGAGACGCCAGCGGCTATTACCCAAATAGCCCTGGAACAGCTCATGATGTATGATACAGTTAAGCTGATTGCTGATACGGCTATAGATGCTATAGCAAAAGAAGATGGTTTTCACATACTCACCCAGTCTGGCAAAAGGTATATTACCCGGAAACTGCTTTTTGCTACCGGCATAAAGGATATTATGCCCGAACTACCAGGTTTTGCCGAATGTTGGGGGATTTCTGTAATACATTGTCCTTATTGTCATGGCTACGAGGTCCGTCAGCAACCAACAGGTATTTTGGGAAACGGTGATGTGGGATATGAGTATGTAAAGCTTATTAATAACTGGACAAAAGATCTTACACTTTTTACCAATGGGGTATCAACATTGAGTGTTGAGCAGGTGAAAGAACTACGGTTGCGCAATATTAATATAGAAGAAAACCGGATCAGGGAAATCGTACATGAAAATGGTCAGCTTAAAGGTATATCACTGGAAAATGATGAGATGTACCTGATAGATGCCTTATATCACCGGCCAGGCTTTATACAGCATTGTGATCTACCGGTGAAATTGGGATGTGATCTGACAGATGCTGGTTATATTAATGTAGATGGTTTCGGTCGTACTAATATTCCGGGAGTTTATGCAGCTGGTGATAATACTACGCCTATGCGTGCAGTATCTATGTCCGTGGCCTTGGGAACTGCAGCAGGCGCATTTATCAATAAAGATCTGATAGACAATAGCTATATTTGAAAATTTTAGACCAATAGTATGAATAAACTTAAATTAATGATTGCCATGTTCATGCTCCCACTTATTTTTATGGAGGGAGCTAAGGCAGATGAGGGGATGTGGATACCTATGTTAATAGGTAAAAACTATGATCAGATGAAAAAGCAGGGTTTTAAACTAACTCCCGAAGATCTGTATAATATTAACAAGGCTAGTATTAAGGATGCCATTGTTTCATTAGGTGGTGGTTTTTGCACAGGTGAAGTAGTGTCTAACAAAGGCTTGGTTTTTACCAATCACCATTGTGGCTACGAGGCTATATCTGCCAATTCAACCCCTCAGAATGATATTCTGGATAATGGTTTTTATGCTAAAAGTTATGCTGAGGAGAAACCGATACCAGGATTGTTTGTGCAGTTTTTGGTGAGGATGGAAGATGTAACACCTCAAGTAAAAGCCGCTTTACAAGGAGCTACAGAAGCCAACCGTGGAGAAAAGCTGGAAGAGGTTAAGAATCAGTTGATAGCTGATGCCACCAAGAGTACGGGCTATGAGGGTGCTGTAAAAGATTTTTTTGACGGCAACCAATATTTTCTGTACTTGTATGAAACTTATAATGATGTTCGCCTGGTGGGCGCTCCGCCCCAATCCATAGGTAAATTTGGAGGCGATACGGACAATTGGGAATGGCCAAGGCATACCGGCGATTTTTCTATTTTCAGAATTTACAGCGGTAAAGATGGTAAACCAGCTTCTTATTCTACTGATAACGTGCCACTGGTGCCTAAAAAATTCCTGCCGGTATCTATCAAAGGCGTTAAAAATGGCGATTTTGCTATGGTGTACGGATACCCTGGTCATACGGATAGATTTTTAACTTCAAATGGAGTTAGGTTAGCTACTGAGGAGACCAACCCGGTCATAGTAAAGTTGCGTGATATCCGCCTTAAAGCCTGGAAAGAGGAGATGAACAAAAGTGTGGATACCCGCCTTAAACTATCGTCAAAATATGCGGAAATAGCCAACTATTGGAAGTACTTTATTGGCCAGACAGAGCAACTAAAGCAGTTGAATATTTATGATCAAAAGCTGAAAGAGGAAGCTGAGTTTACACAATGGGCTGCTGATAAGCCGGCTTATGCAGGTTTAATGGACAGTTATAAGAAATTATATGCTGCTTATGAGCCTTATGCTGTTCACCGCACTTTTGTAGAGGAAGGTTTGCTGGCCCCTGGCTTTGTTTATAATACGTTGGTTACTTATAATATTTTAAGGGGTCTTGCGGCTCGTAAGGACGACGCCAAAGCTGTTGAGGAGCTTAAGAAGGATTTGAAAGAGGTGAATGATAGCTATTTAAGTAACTATAATGAAATAGCAGATAAAAAGATCTTCGCGCAGATTATGGCTACTTATTATGCAGGTGTTCCCAAAGATCAGCATCCACAGTTTATAGAGGACATTGTTAAGAAATACCAGGGAGACACCATTGAAGAATCATTTGCAAAATTTGCCGATGAGCTTTGGAGTAAGAGCATTGTAATCAACCCGGATAAATTTAAAGCGTTTATGCAAAACCCCTCTATCGAAGTATTAGGTAACGATCCGGCTTGTCAATATGCCAGGCAGGTGAGCCCCCGGGCTTATGCCCGTAACGCCTTTGGTTCAAAGGTGAGCGATTTTGAAGAACAAAAGGAAAAACTGGATAAGATATATCTGCAGGCCTTACTCGAGAAAAATCAGGGCCGTTTAATGTATCCGGATGCTAACTCAACCATGCGTATTAGCTATGGTAATGTGCAGGATTATGCTTCAAAGGATGGTAAACACTATAATATTACCACTAATTTGGATGAGGTAATGAAAAAGTATAAGCCTGGTGATAGTGAATTTGATCTTCCATCGTCGCTAATTGATGCATATAAGAAAAAAGATTTCGGGCAATACGCTGTTGATGGAACCGTGCCGGTATGTTTTATCACCAATGATGATATTACAGGTGGAAATTCGGGTTCGCCGGTTATAAATGGTAGCGGTGAACTGATTGGTTTGGCGTTTGATGGTAACTGGGAAGCCATGAGCGGAGATATCGCATTCGACAAAAAATATAAAAGAACCATTTGTGTTGATATCCGCTATGTGTTATGGTGTATGGATAAGTTGGGCCATGCTGATAACCTGATCAGTGAACTGGATATTCATAAAAACTAAGTATCTATCTATTCAAAATAAAAGGGTGGCTTGTATATACAAGCCACCCTTTTATTTATATGGTTTCAATCTAGTTAGGCATTCCAGTATTTTTGCCGCTTTTAATGATCATTAGAATCACGCCTGCTACAATAAAAGGAATGCTTAATAATTGCCCCATATTTAGTGACATATGAGCCTCAAACGCTGCCTGATCTTCCTTCAGACCTTCTAGCAGGAATCTGGCTGTAAACACTAGAGCCAGAAATAAACCCAACAGAAAACCATTTTTTAATGACCGGTATCTGGTTACTAAGTTTAAAATGATAAAGATACCAAGGTATGCCAATGCTTCATAAAGCTGCGCCGGGTGTCGGGGAATACTATCCTCCCTGACAAAAATAAATGCCCAGCTCACCTCCGTTGGGCGCCCGATAATTTCAGAATTCATGAGGTTTCCTAATCTAATACAACATCCAGCCAGCGGAACAATTAAAGCCAGTTGATCCATAACCCATAGCAGGTTTATATACTTTTGATATTTGCGATGATAAAGCCAAAGCGCTATAAATATACCAATGCCACCACCGTGGCTGGCCAGGCCCTGATAACCAGTGACTTTGAAAGTTGGAGCAAACTGAAAAGGCAAAATTATTTCTATCAGATGCGAATGATAATACTCCCAGTCATAAAACAAGCAATGACCTAACCGGGCGCCAATCAGCGTGCCTGCTATTATATAAATGGTAAGTTTTTCAAGAAGATAAGGATTAATAAGAGCGCTTTTAAACCGTTGTTTAATGATGAGATAACTCCATACAAAGCCACCTAAAAATAAAACAGAATACCAACGCAATGCATAAAAGCCAAGGTCAAAAATGTTGGGATTAGGGTTCCAGGTAATGTACCCGCAGATGTTTAAATGTGTCGATAAAAGCATTGTCTTAACATTTTTTCAAACCCAACCGGGTTCAGATTTTTACCAATAAATACAATACGACTGTTTCTTTCAGTATCATCAGTCCAGATATCGCCAGCGGCAACGGCCAGGTCTTGCATAACAGATTGAATGATGATTTTTTGTGATTGATCGTGAATATTAAAAATACCTTTTACGCGATAAACATCTTTAGCCTGAAAATTCAGAAAAACAGTTAAGCGATGCGATAGCAGTTGCAAATCAAAAGGTTCGTTAAAGTTAAAACTTAAAGAAACCAGATCTTCATGTTGATGACGTTGTACTGTAAAGATCCGGTTGGTTACTTTGGGCAATTTGTCTTCAACTATGGCATTACGTGATACCTGGTAAATTTCAGTAAAAGGATAGCACTCACGATGGCCCGATAATACCGTAGCTAATGGATTAATGCCTTTTAACAGTTTTTCAATATGAGCCAGTTGCTCTGTAGTTATCATGTCTGTTTTAGTGATGAGTAAAATATCGCTAAAACTAATCTGATTGCGCGCCTCGTCGGTTTCGCGCAATTGTTGCTCAATATTACGGGCATCTACCAGGCATATTACCCTTTTAAGCTTATAGTAGTAGGGCACGTTTGCATTAGTAAGAAACGGTGCAGCTACTGATGCGGGGTTGGCTATACCGGTGGTTTCTATAACCAGTTCATCAAACTCCTCGCGGCCTTCCCATAAAACTTCCAGCAACGAGTAAAAATCTTCATTTAGAGTACAACACAAACAGCCATTGCTGAGTTCAAATAGTTTATCATCTGCACAAATAACCAATTGTCCGTCTATCCCTTCCTGGCCAAATTCATTTTCGATTACGGCCAGTTTCTCTGTGTTTTTATAAGCTATCAACCCGTTCAGAAAAGTAGTTTTACCGGCACCGAGAAAGCCAGTGATTATGGTAACGGGCTTTGCTGCTGTCACACTCATCTTTTAATTTATTTAAAGTGGAACAAATATAATTATTAAATGCAATTTTGTTGCTTTTGATTATTGTTAGTTATGAAAATAATAATGTACTTACAGATCCGTTTTTACATAGCAAAGTGTTTTTATAACACTTTGTAAGTTTTTAATAGCTAAAATGTTACGAGGGGAAATAAAAATTAAACGAAACTATTACAATCCAAACTTGGTTGATTGTTATTTTTTTTTCAGTTTTGTCGATTGGTTAATATTTTAATTATATGTTATTAACCTGCTGTTACCTAGGTTATGATTGATTTCACAGAAGAGCTGTCTGAAGAAGAACTGATACGCTTGCTGAAGCAAGACAGGCTTGGTGCGTTCCGTGAAATATACTCCCGGTACTGGAAAAAGCTATTTGATGAGGCATATAAGCGCCTAAAGAACAGAGAACTGGCTGAGGAAGTTGTGCAAGAACTTTTTACAACACTTTGGACAAAAAGACAAGTACTACAAATTAACACTACCATAGGCGCATATCTGCATTCGGCTATAGCCAACCAGGTTATTGATATTTATCGTAAGGAACTGGTGCGTTCACGATATAAAGAAGCTTTTAAAGTAGTACATACCGAGGTTGATAATTCGACCGAAGATTCCATCATGTTGAAAGATCTGGTTTATACCATCGACGAAGAAATAAGCCACCTGCCTGATAAATGCCGTTCTGTATTTGAGCTGAGCCGGAAAGAACATAAAAGTAATAAGGAGATAGCCAGCTATCTAGGGATATCGGAAAAAACAGTAGAACAGCATTTGACCCGTGCTTTAAAACAGATACGCTTAACCCTTACACATTACCTGATGCTGGTATTGGTTTTACAGGCTACAGTTACTTATACCATGGGTTACCGTGTATCTAAGGTACATCGACCATTAGCTGGTCTATTAAAATCTACAAGGTCGGTATAACTAACCATTAAATTCCCTGCCTCTTTTTTCATTTAATCTTCCAGAATAAGATTATATCTTAATTCCGTAAGGGCTTTGTCAAATGCGTAGGATATTTTTTCCTCGGCCAGGCGAAAGCCATATCTGGTGTATAAAGCTATTGCTGGTTGCTGCTCATTAGTGGTCCACAAATAGGCTTCTTTATAACCTAGCTCACGCATATAGGTTATAAATTCGTCCATCAATCTTTTGCCCAAACCTATGCCGCGATACTCGGGCAAAAAAATAAAGTATCGTAGCTGAACAGCCTGCCCGCGATGAAATCCAAGCAGGAAACCAATGATTTTACCCTCATGCTCACATATCCAAACCCTGTCTTTTGCAGGGTTATAATGGCGGGCAAATTCATGTAATCCCTCCAGCACGTAGCCCTCAAAGTTTAGGCCATAGCCTAGCTCATGTGCGTATTGTTTGCCGTGTATATAAGCAACATAACCCAAATCGCCAGGGAGCAGTTGGGTTCTTAGTTTAATATTATTTAGCGTTATCGTAGTATCCATGTAAATTAAATTATAGGGACTTTGTTAAAATGTTCATGATGGCATTCATATGAGCGATTAACTGTTGCTTATCGGATACTTGTAAACCGGCCGTCATAGCACCAATCTGCTCGTCAGAGGCTTTATTAAGCATAGCAAACTCTTTTGATCCTTTTGCTGTTAACGAAATAAGCATAGCCCTTGCGTCTTGTCCGGACGGTTCTTTGATGATGAGGCCTTCTTTTTCTAGTTTTTTTAATAACCGGCTCAAATAACTTTTGTCAATGTTCATGGCCGTCATAATTTGTGAAGCCTGTACATTTTCACCAACATATATTTCATACATAATCCTGGCTTCAGCCAGGGAGTACGCGCTATGTAACAGATGCTTATCGAGCAGACCAATGATATCGGTGTAAAACCTGTTGAAGGCGCGAATTTCAGCAATAGGCTCTGTAAGTTTAGGAGTCATAAAACAAAAATAATTAAATATGGTTGACTTTGTCAACCATATTTAATTATTTTTTTAGATCTTTTCGCTGTACAACACATGAAATGAAATTTTTTTAATTTTTTTTTCAATCAGACTAAGGGATGTGTCTTTCTCAAACGTCAATCATTGTATAAACCGAATTTTTTTCTTTTCATGAAAGAACATCTATCTATTGAATTACTGGAAAGGTATATTAATGGCGAATGTACGGATGACGAGGTCGCCCTGGTAAAACAATGGTACCAATCATTCGAACATGATGCTGATTATACTTCGAACTTAAATGCTTTTCAGCAAAAGGAGTTGGAGGAAAAGATATATAACAGTATCCTTAAAAATATAGATGTTGTAAATAGCGAGGAGATTCCGGTAATAAAGAAAAGAGGTAGTTGGGTGTATGTAAGTGCGGTAGCAGCCATGTTGTTGATAGCCTTAATGATAGTCTTATACCGCCAGACAAATAAGGGAAACAAAAAGGAAGTAGCGGATGACCAGCAGAATATGGTTGCTATTACCAATAACTCTCACCGCATTTATAAATCAAAACTTCCCGATGGTAGCATGGTTTGGCTAAACCCCAACTCACAGTTGAAGTATCCAAAAGTATTTGCAGCATCATCACGTATGGTTTTTATGTCGGGCGAATGCTTTTTTGAGGTTACTAAAAATCCGGATTGTCCTTTTATAATCAACAGCCATTCCATTATCACCAAGGTATGGGGAACGAGTTTCCGTGTACGTGATAATGAGCAAAGCAACGAAGCTGATGTGGCTGTAGTAACCGGTAAAGTATCTGTGAGCATCAAAACTAAACAGAGTATAAATAACACGCGGTTAAATATAGAAAACGGTGATGTAATGCTTTATCCTCATCAGAAAGCGATATACTCTGCACATGATCATACGCTAAAGCCTGTCATTAAATCTGACGAAAGCACGCTTAAAATATGGAATCATGAGGATTTGTTATTTGATAATAAACTCGTGAGAGATATTATACCTGCATTAAATGCCAGGTATAAAACTCACATTGTTGTAGCCAACGAAAAATTGAACCACTATATGCTTAACGCAGATTTTACGGGTTTTAATCTACCGGATGTTCTGGAGGCGCTTAATAAGTCGTTAAGCATTGATTATGAGATAAAAAATAACACCATCGAACTAAAATAAACCAACTATTAACCAAAACCGTCATTGAATGAAAGAGAGAACAAAGTCCTAAAAATCAGTTATAAACCAGCAAGAAAGCTGGATAAATAAAAAAACTTAGAAGTGTTGCGACCACTCCTAAGTTCAGATCAGCCCAAATGAATTGACACCATTTTTTAATGGTGGCGGGGCGTTAATTGTCTCATTTTTAAAAAGAAACATAACAAATATATGAAATTTCGTTTACGAACACCTATTCCCTGGTATCAAATCATGAGGATAACTTTTATTCAAATTCTGATATCAACCATGTTAACCGGTATGGCCTACTCAAACACTTTGAGAGCCCAGGGTATACTTGATAAAAAGATAAGTATATCATTAAATAATACCACCCTGGTTGATGTATTAACTCATTTGCAAAAGAATGATAATGTTAAGTTTATATATAGCAGCACAGCTATCAACGGCACTCAAAAGGTTTCTGTTAATATGGAAAACGAGTCGCTTAAGAATGTGCTTGACGAGGTATTAAAAAGTAAAGGCATCAGCTATGAGGTACTGCAAGACAGAATTGTGCTGGGTAAAGCCGGTACTGTTAACGAAACCGCCCCGGTTGTTCCGGTAACCACTCCGGAAAATACAACAACAGGTGTCGCTGCAACCCCAATAACCGGTAAAGTAGTTGATAAGACGGGGGAGCCCATTATTGGCGCCAGCATCCTTGAAAAAGGAACTACCAATGGCGTATCGACAGACTTGAATGGAAATTTTAAGCTGAATGTGGCTGGACCAAACGCGGTACTTGTAGTTGCCTACATTGGTTACAATAACCAGGAAGTAGCTGTAGGTGGCCAAACCAACATTACCATAACGCTGGTTGAGAACATAAAAAATCTGAACGAAGTTGTTGTTGTTGGTTACGGTACTCAAAAGAAAGCTACCGTTACCGGTGCTATTAGCAGCGTTAAAGCAGCAGATATACAAGATCAGCAGGTAACTCGTATTGATGATGCTTTAAGAGGTCGTGTTAGCGGGGTAAGTGTTGTACAAAGCTCAGGTCAGCCCGGTGCCGCTCCGCAAATACGCGTAAGGGGTGTTACATCAAGAATAAATAGCGATCCGTTATATGTTGTTGACGGAGTTGTTGTTGACGACATATCGTTATTGAACCCTAATGATGTGGAATCAACAGAGGTTTTGAAAGACGCGTCAGCAGCTATTTACGGTTCACGTTCATCAAATGGCGTTATCCTCATCACTACCAAAAAAGGTAAAAAAGGCGACGCCGTAATTAGCTATAACGGCTATATTGGTTTTCAGGGGCCAGTAAGCAAGGTTAAATTGGCCAATGCGTCACAGTATGCCACTTTAAGAAATGAAGCACAAGCTAATGATGGTAAAGCTCCCATATTCACCAATCCGGGATCATTAGGCGCTGGCACCAACTGGCAAAATGAGATATTCAGCAATAACGCTTTGATCCAGAATCATAACCTGAATATTAGTGGTGCTACTGATAAGGCTACTTATTATACTTCTTTTGGCTATCTTGATCAAAAAGGTATTGTAATGCCTGATATTTCTGATTACAAGAAATTTAACTTTACAACCAATACAACCTACAAGGTTAAAAAGTGGCTTACTGTAGGAGAAAACTTTACCTACTCTTACAATCGAAATAAAAGTGTAGGTAATACCAATAGTGTATTTGGCGGTCCACTTAGTTCTGCTTTAAACCTTGATCCGCTTACGCCGGTAACAGTAAGCGATATTGGTGCCCAGCCAAATGCATCTGTTTATACAGATCAGGCTAACTATATTGTAAGAAATGCGCAAGGTTTACCATATGGTATATCCAACTATGTGTCACAGGAGATAACCAATCCTTTTGCGTATGCTCAAACCCGTGTAGGTAATTATAACTACGCTACCAATCTTTTGGGTAACGCTTTTGCTGAAATTTCACCAATTGAAGGTTTAAAGATCCGTACACAAATAGGTGCTAAACAATCATACTATGGTCAGGATGGTTTTACACCGCTTTACTATCTTAACTCAAGTACAAGCAATTTATCAAACACTTCACAGTATCAGGAAAACGACAGAAATTTGTCATGGAACTGGGATAATACAGCAACCTACACCCGTTCATTCGGTAAGCACAATTTATCTGCTTTAATAGGTACCAGTGCGCAGAAAATAACGTCGTCTGGCTTAGGAGGCACTTTCATTGGTGAACCGGTAAATTCATTTGCCGATGCCTCCACAGGATTTGCTTTACCTGCAGCCAATAGAATTGCTACTGGCATCATAGCTCAACCACATACGCTGGCTTCATATTTTGGTAGGGTGACTTATGACTATGATCAAAAATATCTGTTCACAGGTATCGTACGCCGCGATGGTTCATCAAGATTTGGTAGTAACAATGTTTATGGTACGTTCCCATCCGCCGAAGCGGGTTACGTGATCAGCCGTGAAGATTGGTTCCCAAAAAACACCTTTGTTGATTTTATTAAACTGCGTGGTTCGTACGGTATAGTAGGTAATGAGATGGCCGTTGGCGATTTTGCTTACGCAGCAACTATTGGCAGTGGCCGTAACTATGTGTTTGGTAATGATAACCTGATTGTAGGTTACAGTCCTAATGCTCCGGCTAACCCGGATCTGAAATGGGAAGAAACCCGTACTGCCGACATCGGGTTTGATGCTACCTTGTTCAACAATTTAAGCGTAACCTTTGATGTTTACAGAAAGCTAACCAAAGGTATGCTGCAAAATGTGCAGTTACCAACTTATGCCGGTTTTAATGGTCAGCCATTTGCCAACGTTGGTGATATGGAAAACAAAGGTGTGGAGTTAAGTTTGGGTTATACTGGCAAAGTGGGAGATTTTAATTACAACGTAGGTGGTAATATCTCTTACAACCACAATGAAGTAACCAGTCTGGGTAACCAAATCAACTACTTTACTGTAGGTACTGTACAAAGCTCAACCTATGAAATTGGCCGTACAGCCGTGGGCCAGCCAGTTGGGGCATTCTATGGCTTCCAGGAGTTAGGTGTATTTCATTCACAGGCAGAAATTGATGCCTACACACACAATGGTGTTAAAATTCAACCGAATGCCAAACCCGGTGACTTTAAATGGGCAGATGTAGATGGTGATGGCAAGATAACGGCAAATGATCGTAAATTTTTGGGTAATCCGCTGCCAACCTTTACTTACGGTGTAAACTTTAACGCCAGCTACAAAAACTTTGATATTAAGATATTTGGTCAGGGTGTTTGGGGTAATAAAATTTACCAGGCCTACCGTCGTTTAGATATTGCTTCGGCAAATTATCCTATTGCCGCTTTAAATGCCTGGACGCCAGATAATGCAGGTAGTAACTACCCGCGTTTAACAGATGCAGACCCTAACAATAATTTTAAAAATCCATCAAACTTTTACCTGCAAAATGGGGCATACTTCCGTATCAAAACTTTGCAGTTAGGTTATAACCTGCCACAAAGCTGGTTAAAATCGGCAGATGTTAAAAAGGTTAGGGTATTTTTAAGCAGTAACAACCTGGTAACCATTACCGGTTACAAAGGCTATGATCCTGAAATAAGTGGTGGTATTGATATGGGTATCTATCCGCAGGCCCGCACATTTATGGCTGGTTTAGACATTACTTTATAATAACAAATAACAAGATTGATCATGAAATCAAAATATATTATATATACAGGAGCAATTTTGCTGGGTGTAGGTGCTTTAGCTTCCTGTAAAAAATCTTTCCTGGAATTAACACCGCAAGGACAGTTCCTGCAGTCAAACTATTATGCTAATCCAGCGGAAGCGCTTACTGCTGTAGTGGCGGCTTATGATCCGTTGGTTACCGAAACAGGCGGTATTGATAATACCTATTCATCACCATTGGGCGCGTTGAACTCAGCTTCGGATGATTGTTACGCAGGCGGTGGAAGTTCGTCAGATGTGCCCGCATGGCAGGCAATTAATAATTATACCCTATCGCCAACTGTTGGCCCTCAGAACCAGTTCTGGGCCATCAATTTTCAGGGTGTAAATCGTGCCGACGTATTGTTGGAGCAATTACCTAAAGTGCCGGGTTTAAGTGCCGATTTGTTAAAGAGATATACTGCCGAAGGCCAGTTCCTGCGTGCACATTACTACTTTGACCTGGTTAGGTTATTTAAAAATGTGCCGCTGATTTTATCTACATTAAATCTTACTAATGTTTATGATCAGCCACAGGCTACACCAGATGCGGTATATGCGCAAATAGAAAAGGATCTTATTGCAGCTATTGATGGCTTACCGGTAACTATAATCCCTGCCGAAAATGGTCGTGTATCTCAAGGTGCCGCCAAAGCCCTTTTAGGTAAGGTTTACCTATATGAGAAAAAATGGTCGGATGCTGCACGTTTGTTAAATGATGTAAATACCAACTACAGCTATAAATTATTAGCTAATTACGGTGATATATTCAGCACCAAAAATAAGTTCAACAGCGAGTCGATCTTTGAATTGGTACACTCTGGCACGCAAAGCTATACCTGGAGTAACTGGGATCAGTTTAAATCAAACGTGTATGTACAAATGGTTGGCCCAAGAAGCTATACTGGCCCAATCTACTACAGTGGAGGTTATGGTTTTAGTCCGGTTACTACACAACTGGCTACCGCAATGAAAGGCGATCCCCGCTATGGCTATACTATTGTAAATATCGACAGCTTAACCAAGGCTACAAAAACAAGCTATTCACCAAGCTATCAGAATACCGGTTACTTTATACAGAAATATGCGCCTATAAACGCCAATAAAGTAACAACCGGTATTACTGAGCTTAACTGGCCTAATGACTACATCGAGATCCGTTTAGCTGATACTTACCTGATGGAAGCTGAAGCTGATCTGAATGGTGGTGGTAGTACTGCACGTGCACAAACTTTGCTTGATGCGGTACGTAGTCGTGTAGGTTTACCATCTGTACCGGCTACGCTTGATAATATTTATACAGAGCGTCGTTTAGAGCTGGCTACTGAAGGTCATCGCTGGTTTGACCTGGTACGCTGGGGACAGGCACCTTCTGCCTTAGCGTTTAAGGGCTTTAAAGCAGGTCTCAATGAAATTTTACCTATCCCATTGAATGAAACAACCAATGGCAGTAAGGTAAAACAAAATCCAGGCTATTAATATAACCGCTTATATAGAAGGGCTGCCGCGTGATGTGGCGGCCCTTTGTTTTTTTATTTGTTTTATATAATTATTGCGGTAAATTGTTGTTGATTTTATAAGCGTACCCCGGCCAATAAAATCAGATTTAAACCACCGTATCCCAATTTGTGAATTAAGGACATGCTTAAAAAAAAGACCTTCTTTTTTGTTTTAATTTCCCTTATCCCCTTAAGCTTTATTTTAACACAGTGTTACAACGCCGGAGCTCCTGAAAATGATCCGCGGGGGCAATTATTTGCCGGGTCCGAGAGTTGTGTTAAATGCCATAGCGATGTATATAACTCCTATCAGCATACTGCCCACTTCCAGACTACGCGTTCTGCCTCTGCTGATAACATCAAAGGCAGTTTTGCCAAAGGATTTAACATCCTGGATTATGGAAACGGGTTGCACGTAGCCATGGAAAAACGAGGCGATAGCCTTTACCAGGTTGGATACATGAACAATAAACAGACCGATGCCGAAAAGTTTGAGATCACAGTAGGACTGGTAAACGCCCAAACGTATTTATATTGGAAAGATAGCCAGCTATTTGAATTGCCGGTGTCATACTTTACGGCTTTACATGGCTGGGCCAATAGTCCGGGTTATGATCCAACCCGGGTAAATTTTCAGCGGCCTATATTGCGTAAATGCCTGGAGTGCCATACCTCCTATATCAGCGATCTGCCCCAGGTGCACATGCAGGTTGGGTTTGACAAAGCATCACTCATATATGGTATTGATTGCGAGCGATGCCATGGCCCTGCGGCTAATCACGTTAATTATCATACTGCTTATCCGGATGAAAAGAAGCCAAAATACATTACCACTTATGCCTCTTTAACCAGAGGACAAAAGATGGACGCCTGCGCGGTTTGTCATTCCGGTACAAAGGGTGGTTTTTTGCGAACATCATACGGTTTTCATATGGGCGATACTTTATCCAAGTTTAAGGAAATGACCTTTTTGCCTGATGATCCTAATCACCCAAGTCCTGATGTACATGGTAATCAGAGCTCGCTGTTGCCGGCCAGCAAGTGCTTTATCATGAGTAAAATGGATTGTAATACCTGTCATGATCCGCACATGAATCAGGAGAAAAATATCGGCATGTTTACCCAAAAATGCTTAAGCTGTCATAGCGAAGCCAAACACAATTTTTGCAAAATGGCGTCGCAAATAGGTGCTGTGATCAATAACTATTGTATCAACTGCCATATGCCGCAGCAATCATCACATGTGATTATGGTAGGAGGAGGCTCCCAGGGTAAAACCAGTGCGCCTTATCTTTTACGCAATCACCACATCGCAGTTTACCCGGAAGAGACTCAAAAGGTGCTGGATTTTATAAAGACAAAGAAAATATAAACGGGACGTAAAAAGACGCATGTAATGCGTCTCTACGTGTTGAGATATTTGTAAAAGCGCGTTGCATACATCTTTTTTTATGGATTAACGAGCGTTCAACGCTATTGAAAAGTGGGTTAACATGGGTTTACATAATTTACGACTAAAATCTATTTAAAACATTGAAAATAAGATAGTTAAATAAATTTAGGCCCTGAAATGTGTAAACCCACTTTTGGTTAATCCAAGACCATAGCGTATCCGTGTAGATCAAAGGAAAAAGAGGCTGATCATGATGGATGATACAGCCTCTTTTTTTAATCGGTTAATAGGTAAGGGTTAAACCACCGCCCCAACCCATGTCGCTGTCATAATGGGTAGACAGCGCAAAGTTGCGGGTAAAAATATACCTGAACCCGGCCGCATATTCCTTATCCGTATTACCCATAAAGGTGAAACGCAGACGACTGGTAAGCGGTATATCATCCCTGCTTAGCTGAAATCTTAATTTGCCATTGCCATCAATACGGGCATCAGCCACTACCAGCATGGGCAGGGTGTAGGCTAAACCGGCAACTACAGTTTTACGGTTATTTTTATTACTTATTTGGCCAAAGAGATTCTTTTCGGGCTCGCCAGTTTCTTTTTTGTAATGATAATCAAAGCCACCGTAAGCGTATAGCCATTGCATGCGGCCGAAATAACGACCCAGCATAGTTTCGCTTTCATAACCATCGTGATCATGAAGGCCCAGGTGCCACAGGGTCGAAAACTTCCAGCGGGTATTGGCCAGCGCGGCTGTACCATCACTGCCGTTACTTTCCAATCCTACCCTTGCCGACGCATAAAAATGCTGGTCATCGGCATAGATCTTTTTGATTGCCGCAGCCGGGTCTGGAATCTCCGGATTAGGCGGCGAATTTTCATAGCTGAATATGCGCCCCATACCGCTCATCATATGGTAAAGTATATGACAGTGGAAAAACCAGTCGCCGCTTTCGCTGGCCCTGAACTCAATGGTATCCCTTTCCATGGGCATAATATCCAGTGTGTTTTTTAAGGGGGAATGATCTCCCTGGCCGTTCAATACCCTGAAGTAATGCCCGTGCAGGTGCATAGGATGGCGCATCATGGTGTTATTATATAGGATGATGCGCACATTTTCGCCCTTCTTGATCAGGATCTTGTCCGACTCGGATACGGTTTTGTTGTTGATCGTCCACACGTAACGGTTCATGTTGCCGGTCAAATCAAATCGCAGTAGTTTGGTTGCCCCTTCGGGTAAAGTAGTTACTTTTGTCGATCGTAACATGCCATAGTTCAGGGTGACAATATCTGAGGAATTGCTGCTCATATCCATCCCGTCCATATTCATGTTGCCCATATCCTTGTCATCAGCCTTTTTATCGCCCATATTCATACCACGCATTTTGTCGGCTTTCTGATCCTTTTGACTAGCGGCTTTTTTCGCTTCCCCTGTTATTTCGGGATACATTACGGTGTTCATATCCATTACCTGGTTGGTCATGGTCATGCCGTCCATCTCTTTCATATTGCCTTGCATGTCCATCATCCCGTTCATCATTTTCATGCCCTCAAAATATTTTAGGCGCGACAGATGCGTGGCTTTATGCTGTGTACCCGAGCCCAGCCAAAGCGATGTATATTTGGTTCGATCCTCGGGCGTTGCCAAAAACTCGTAGCTGCCATCTTTAGGGATGGTGACCACCACATCATAAGTTTCGGCTGTGGCGATAATCAGACGGTCTACCTTTACCGGTTCCACATCTTCACCGTCATTGGCTACCACGGTGATTTTACCGCCTGCATAATTGAGCCAGAAATAGGTTGATGAACTACCGTTAACCACATGCAGCCTTACCTGGTCTCCGGCTTTAAATTGCGGCGCGGCATTCTCCGGTTTACCATTGCTGAAAAAGCGGTCGTAGAAAACATCGCTTACATCCATGGCTGTCATCCGCTTCCATTCGTTGGTCAGCTTGGTTTTCAATTGCCCCTCTTTAATGGCTTCGGCATAGTTCTGTGTGCTGCCTTTACGTATGGCATACCAATCGGTAGCGTTATGCAGCAGGCGTTGTACCTGTTCGGGATTATCATCTGTCCAGTCGCTCAGCAGCAAGGTGTAATCTTTAATGGGCGATGGTTGTTTTTCATTGATGATGAAAGCGCCATACATCCCGCTTTGCTGTTGCGTCATGGTATGCGAATGATACCAATAAGTACCATGCTGCACCAGCGGGAATTTATAATGATGTGTTTCACCAGCCTTTACCGGCGATGTAGTGAGATAAGACACTCCATCATACCGGTTAGGCAGTATCAGCCCATGCCAGTGGATGGATGTCTCCATCATCATGTTATTGTGTACATAGATCTCGGCAGTATCGCCCTCGGTAAATGTAAGGGTAGGTGCCGGTATCGATCCGTTAATAGCCATGGCTGGCCGGGCTTTACCGGTATAATTTACCGTGGTATCGCCTATATATAAATGGTAAATCTCCCTGTTGCCTATTTTGGTATAGAAAGGCTCCCGCTTACCTCCTGCACCCTGATCCATTTTCATAGACATGTGATGCTGACCGAAAGCAGTAGCCGCCAGAAACAGATTTACCCATATTAAAAGGTAAGTCTTCATAAAAAGCCTGTTTGTTATTTGGCAGCCGGAGCCAGCGTTTCTGTTGTTTTACCACAGGTTAGCATTTGTTTGCCATAGTATGGATTTTTAATGGCATTGCTTTCACTCAGCCAGGTTGCCTTTTTCATAGGGCAGTATTGCTCATAAACTGTGTTGGTATTTAGTTTAAGACCTTTAATTACGGCATACATGTTTTTAGATAAACTGGTGAAATGTTCACGCTGATGATCAATGGCGTCGCTCTCGCTGATATGGCGGCTATCAAACTCCAGTTTTTCGGCATAGGTCATCCATAATTTATGCTGATCGGCACTCAGCTTATCCATGGGCACAGCGGCAATGGCGGTTAGCAGATCTTTAGCTTTTGCTTTGGTTTGGGCGTTGTTATCGGCAGTAAGTGCATTCTTAACATCCAGGTAAGCACTCAGTACATTATTCACAGCCGTATTAGCTGTTTTATCCTGGGCCTTAACAGTTGAATAAGTGATGAATACGGTGAAAAGTATAATGAAGGATTTTAACGTTCTCATGATTTTTTATTATTAAAAGTAATTAATTTTTAGTTGATAATCATTACCCGGCAATTACGAATAATAGCCTGATAAAATAAGTAGCAGACATAATTGGGCCACTTTAAAATAGGATTACTTTAACTGATCAAATCTGGAGAGAACGCTGCTGTATAGCTATTGCTTTGCCCGATAAACCTGGTGGGGCCTTACCTAAACTTAGCTTAAATGTATTTAAAACGACATACTGCGTAGCAGTCGAAATAGATTGAAATGGCTGGGAAATGATGGCCAGCGAAGGAGATTGCGCATCAACGCCAACTGGTTTTATGTTTTCTTTGATCACATAATTACCATGCTTTTTGCAGCAATCACAATCGTCGTTTTTTGAACTGTGTTTATGATGATGGTGGTGAGCCGCCTTATGATCCATGGCCTGCATGGCCATTTTGTTGCCCATTAAGCTTTCGCCTGTACAATGTACCAGGCACACAAACATCCCTGTAGTGAGTAACAGGTAAAATGCTGCAATGCTTAAAACGGCTGCTCTTTTCATCCAACAACAAAGTTAAAGCATTATAACGGATATGTTTTATAAAATTTTATACGCTATTTATAAAATTTTGGTCAATAAAAAACCCTTAGCTAAAAGCTAAGGGCTGTGATAAGGTTTAGGGGTATTAAATTAATAACCTGGATTTTGCTGCAGTTTTGAATTCAGGATAATTTCGGCAGAAGGGATTGGGAAAAGACGTTTGTTTACGTCTTTGTCTGTTTTGTAACCCCATGAGTCTTCATATTTACCAAAACGGATCAGGTCGTTTCTGCGCCAGGTTTCCCAGTTCAGCTCGCGTGCCCGCTCCTGTAAAAGATTGGGCAGATCGACGCTCGTCCAGGTGGCGGCTTTACGTTTTGCCCTTAACTGGTTAACTAATGACAGGGGGCTATCTCCATTGGTTGGAGTTGCACCACGTAAAATAGCTTCGGCTTTTGTTAGCAATATATCCGCATAGCGAAATACCGGTACGTCGTTGCTCTGGTTACGATCTGTAGCGGTAACATCCGGGTAATATTTGTTGTTACGGATACCTTTGGCTTTACCCAATTCGTCGCCGCCAACCTCAAAAGTGGGTACATCAACTAGGGTCAGATCTGGCGTAAAGGTTAGCTGGTAATCAACCGGTGCGGTAGGGTCAGAGCCTTTATAAGATGCATCCAGTCCAATCTTAGTAGTTTTGATGATGATTGGGTTACCCGCAAAATCATATTGCTTACCAATAAGCCAAAGGCTTGTACGGACATCATTAGGATCGTTAAACTGAGCATAATAGGATGGTATGGTGCTGCATGGATTACTCAAACGGTACAGCAAGCCATATTTAGCCTGTAATGCCGGGTGCAGGTTATACCAGGTAAATTGCTCGCCCTGTGCTTGCGCATGATCATAAGGAATGGCGAAAATAAATTCTTTCATCTGTGGGCCATTGTCTGGATAGAACATTTTCAGATAATCGTCGGCCAAACTAAATTTACCTGAGGCTGTAATCAGGTCGCACATTTTAACCGCATCGTCATAACGGGATGTGCCGGTATAAACCTGCGCATTCAGATACATTTTGGCCAGTATGGCGTATGCAGTATATTGGGTTGGGCGACCGTAAGTGGTTTGGTCAACTACCTGGCTTAGGTTAGGGATAACGGCAAGCAGTTCTTTTTCAATAAAAGCAAATACATCTTTACGGGCGGTGGTAGCGGGCTTATCGGCAGAACCAAAGGTGGTTACTACAGGAATATTGCCATACAGGTCCATCATAAAGAAAAGTGCCAGGGCCCTGGTAGTTCTTAGTTCGGCAATAGATGTGGCTTTGGCTGCATTATCAGGCGATGTGGCAAAACTGGCAATAACGCGGTTACAGGTACTTACGGTACCAAAACCCCAGCTCCAGGCGTCGGCAACCTGGGGCAGGTCGGCATTCCAGCTATGATAATGCAGTTGCTGATAGCGGCCACCATCGCGCCAGCCGCCTGCCCTTGCAGGCATAATGGCCTCGTCGGTACTTAAGCTTTGCATTTGCCAGTATGATTGTGCAAAGCTCCCTCTTAATTGTACGTAGGCGGCGCCTGATGCCAGTGTAAACTGAGCAGAGGTTACAGGGAAATTGCTAGGAGTTAATTCGCTTTCAACCGGCACATCAACCTTGGTGCATGATGATATGGTTAGCGCGGTTAAAAATATGGCGCAATATTTATGAATGGAAGTTTTCATGTTGATCTGTTAATGAGATGATGATTTAAAATGATGCACTTAAACCGAACAGGAAAGCCCTGGTGCGCGGATAATAATTTTTATTATCAATACCTGGTGTAAGCCCTCCTAATGATACTTCAGGATCTATACCCTTATATCCCGTTATGGTAGCCAGGTTATTGCCCGATACATACAGGCGCAGGTTACGTATACCTGGTGTAAATTTAGGGAAGGTATAACCCAGCGTAGCGTTATCCAGTCTTAAGTAAGAGCCACTTTCAATATAACGATCTGAGTATATATAGGCATTAACATCCTTAGGCGATTCATTTGCTGAGGAAACCGGCAGGTTATAGCTTCGTACGTCACTGGTACGGTTCAGGTCGGCCAGGGTAGCGTTCAGTATTTTACCACCCAATGATCCCCTTATAAATACATTCAGGTCAAAATTACCGTAGGCAAAGCTGTTGCTAAAACCAAACAGCAGTTTAGGCTGTGCATTACCGGCATAATAATAATCTTTTGAGGTTGGAGTGGTGGTAAGCCCGCCGCTGCGGCTGTAAAACTGTGATACACCGGCAGCATTTTTGCCCGCATATTTATATAAAAGGAACTGACCAACAGGGTAGCCTGTTTTCAGGATCTGTACTTTATAACCGGTTTCGCCCTGGCCACCAGGTTCAGCTACCGGAATAGAATCGAGCTTAAAGGAAGAGTTTGATAATGATACCAGCTTGTTATTATTATGGGCCACATTAAGTGAGGTGTTCCATCTGAATGTGCTGGTTTGAACCGGAGTTGCGTTAATCGTTATTTCGTATCCCTTGTTTGAAATATCGCCAACGTTGGCGGTAAGCGTATTGGCAAAATATTGTGTGGTTGATACCGGATAAAAATAGATCAGGTCGCTGGTTTTTTTATCATAAACTTCCAACGTTCCGCTAACCCTGCCTTTGAGTAAAGAGAAATCCAAGCCAAGGTTATACATGGCTGTTTTTTCCCATTTTAAATCGGGGTTAGGGTTTTGAGTTGGGCCAATAGCATTGGTGAATGTACCGTTGTTATAAAATGCACCCACATTGCCATATTTGATCTGCGCAATCAGCGGATCGAAACCCAGGGAGTTACCGGTGATACCGTAGCTGGCCCGCAATTTTAAATCATTAAACAGCGTCTGTTTTTTCATGAACGACTCCTCAATGATCCGCCAGCCAAGCGATGCAGAAGGGAAAGTTCCCCATTTATTGTTTGCGCCAAAGGCAGATGAACCATCGCGCCTTAATGATAGTTGTACCAGGTACTTATTATCAAAGCTATATTTGGCCCTGCTGTAATAGGATATTAAGCGTAGTTTTTGATAGAGATTACTTCCCCAGTCAGTTTTAAAGCCGTTTGGCGGCGAGCCCAAACCGATATTTAAATAGCCAATATCGTCTGTAGGGAAATTACGGTTGTTGGCCTGAAAACCATCGCCATTTACATCCTGCTGTAAGCTATAACCGGCCAGTACATTAATGTTATGCTTACCGGTAATTTTATCATAGGTCAGGAATGTTTCGCCTACTTTATGGGTGTTTTCATATGATGAGCGATAGGCTTCGCCATTTACACCCTGGTCAAGCGTGTACTGGCTGTTATAATAAGCCCCGCCATTAACCTGCTCATTTTGTGTAGACAGGTTTATATTATAAGTAAAGCCAAAAGGCAGTTTTAACTCAGCGGTAGCGCTTATTAAGTTTAATTTACTTTTACTTTGCTGATTGGCATCGGCCAGTAATGCTACCGGGTTATAATATTGTATCCGTTGCAGGTTTTCGGTATATACCCCGTTTTGCTTTACCGGTACGGTTGGCAAATAACGCAGCATATTGTATAAAACTATGTTCTGATTAGGTATAATATCAGAAGTGCTGGAAGAGTTATTTACAGACAAGCCCAGTTTTAAATGATCATTAAAGGCTTTTTGTTCAATAGCCGCTTTAGTGGTTAACCGGCTTAGTTCACTTCCCTTCAGGATACCTTTATCATCAAAATAATTCACAGAGGCGCTATAGGTAGTTTGATTAAAACCACCGCTAAGCGCAACGTTATGATTTTGTGACGATCCGGTACTGCTTACCTCTTTTTGCCAGTCGGTATTAGCTCCTTTTTGATCAGATGGGTCAAGTGCCAGCCCATTTTTTGTTAAATAGTCATTGAGCTGACTGGCATTCATCATTTTAATGCTGTTGGCAATATTTTCAACGCCTGCGTAAGCATTATAAGAAATCACCGTTTGCCCTGTTTTTCCTTTTTTGGTTGTAATGATAATTACACCATTAGCAGCACGAGTACCATATATAGCTGTTGCTGATGCATCTTTTAACACATCAATGGTTTCAATGTCATCTGGCGATACCAATCGGTAATCGGCACCGGCTACACCGTCAATTACATAAAAAGGTTCCTGAGCACCACCGGTTGTACGCAATGTTGATGGGCCTCTCAGGCTGATAGAAGGCGCCTCGTTTGGGTCACCCGAACGGGTAATGTTCAGACCGGCTACCTTACCTTGCAGCAGTTGCGCCGGGTTGCTGAACGCACCTTTATTAAAATCTTTATTTTGAACAGATACAATAGAGCTGGTTAGCAGTTGGCGTGATTGTTTACCGTAACCAACTACTACCACCTCTTTTAGTGCTGCCTGGTCTGCTTTTAAAGATACGTTGAGTATACCACCAGAAACCGGAAGTTCCTGTGATACATAGCCGATGAATGAAAATACCAGGATATTGTTTTCGGCAGCCTCGATATGGTAACTACCCGCAATGTCAGTTACGGTTCCATCGGTGCTGCCTTTTATCTTTACCGATACGCCGGGTAGGGTTTCGCCTGTTTGCGCATCAATAACTTTACCGGTAACCCGCATGAGCCTGGCGGTGGTTTGTACGTATATGGTTTGATCAACCCTTTTGAATGATAAACCAGATTGTTTGGCTATTTTTTTTAATACCTCATCAATAGGTTGATTATTTTCAGAAAGACTGATCTTTTTGCTCAGCTGTGCCTCGGTTGCATTATGTATAAAGCGTAAACCGGTTTGTTTTTCTATTAATGAAAATACCTCCTTGATGGTTTTTTCGGAGACCTGTATAGTGCAATTGATAGAATCTGAAGTGCGGTTTACATTGGTTGCACTGGCTGGTATAACCGTGCACATCAAATAAATAGCACTAAGAAGCGAGAATATATATTTTTTCATATTTTTGAGATTGTTTTACTAAAATGAATTGGGTCCTTTGGCGAGAACCTGATTACGGAGCAGGTAGTATGATCTGATCATGCTGCCTGTTGTTGTTTTATGCTTTTGTTACTTCATTAAATTTCACCTTTCTTTGGTTTAGTTACATTTACCGGAAATGATCATCTTATTGCCCTGCATTTGCCATGATACATCCGCCACTATCTTAATTTGTTCCATCACTTTAGTGAGCGGAATATTATCAAAAGTGCCTTTCAGTTTGCAGCGTAGCAGTGTACTATCTTTTAACTGAACGGGTATGCCATACCATCTGCTTAATTTTTTGGCGGCATCAGACCAGCTATCATAGTTAAATACCAATTTGTTTTCTTTCCAGCCGGTAATATCTTCGGTCATAAAATCAGATACATGGGCCTGATGATCTGTTTTGGAATAGGTCATTTGTTTACCCGGATCAAGGATAATGCGTTTGGATAGGTCATTATTCATATCCACCTGAACTTTACCCTGTACCAATGATACCGTGATATTGCTGTCATTTTGGTAAGCCGAAACGTTGAAATGCGTGCCCAGTACCTGAGTAGCTATCTTGCCTGTATGTACAATAAAGGGCTTTTGTGGGTCTCTTTTTACATCAAAGAAAGCCTCACCATCCAGGTAAACTTCACGTTTATCATCGCCAAAGCTGTTCGCGATACGCAAGCTGCTGGATACGTTAAGTGTAACCGCGGTGCCATCTGGTAAATTGATCTTTTTCTTTTCACCAGGAGCCGTATGTTTTTCGGCCATAGCCAGGTTATCCGCTGGTTTGTTACTGAGTTTAGCTTTATATAGCCAAAAAGCACCTGCCAAAACCAACACAGATGCAGCTACAGCAAGGATGGGCCGTAACTTTAGAATGATAGTATTGGGACGGCTTGTTTTTGCCGATCCGTTTTTGGAAACAAGTCCTGTGGCTTCCAGGTCATCTATTTTTCTATTTAAACGGGCTAATGCTTCATTGGCTTTACTACTATTATTGAGCACGACCTTTTTGGCCGACCAGATCTCGGCGATATCCTCAAAAGCATCGGAAAATTCCTTATCTGTTTGAACTTTTTGTAATAAATACTGGGTTTCCTCCTCGGTTATTTTTCCTTCCAGGTAACCTATAATCAGCAGGTAGTGATGTTCATCCATGTATGCCATTTTGAGGTAAGTATTCAAAAGGGCATAATTCGATTACATGATTTTACGATTTAATGTAATGTTAATATTGGGGTGGATTACTTAACAAAGAGCAGGCGTTTCCGGAAATAATTTATAGACCGGTAAATATGTGTTTTTACCGTGTTGGGCGAGATGCCTAGGATCTCGGCAATTTCCTGGTAGTCAAGTTGATGTTGCCAGTTCATCAAAAAAATAAGCTTGCCCTGTTCGGGTAATTCATCAACAAAGCGTTCGATCATCAGGCGGCGGTCTTTTCTGAAAAGCATTTCATCGGGCCTGAGATGATCGCTGATGGCTTTATCCGATGCATACTCCTCGGGCAGCAGCTGCATCTTTTGATTTTTCCCTTTTAGCGTATAAATCCTGTTTTTTACAGCGCCGTACAGGTATGATTTTATAGCGGTATGGATGAGTAATCTTTCCCGTTTTACCCACAGATCCAGGAAAACGTCGGCAATGATGTCTTCTCCATCGTCGCTATTTATACCTAGAAACCTGCAGAAGTCTGATAATAATGGATAGTATTTTAGAAATAAGGAGTTGAAGGCTTCCCTGTCATCTGCTTTTACCTGCGACAGTAATTCTATATCATCCATTATAATTATTCAATAGGGGCAATTATATCACTAAGGTATTACTATGCTTAATTTTATAAGTTAAGTTATTGTTAAGCTTTAAAAGCCCAATGGAGCATATAGAATGGATTTCAGGGTATTATGGAGTGCTGTATTTTGCTGTTACATAGCTTATAGAAGAGGTGATCATCTCCCTAAGTACTTCTTCCTGAATGTCCTGCAATTTTTTGATATAGATACAGCCTTTCCCGGTTTTGTGCTTGCCGAATTTGGCAAGCAGTTTTTCTTTTTCCACAGCCTCCAGCATCAGATACAGGGAAATTTCGGCTTTGCGTGGCGAAAACGCTACCATAGGGCCATCTCCTTCACGGCCACTTTCATATTTGTAATGATAGCTGCCAAAACCCACAATAGCAGGTCCCCACATTTTGGCTTTCAGGCCGGTTTGTTCTTCCATGATCTGCACCAGCCGGAAACTATCTGCTCGTTTGGTTTCATCTACTACCAGGCTCAGAAATTCTGTTACGTTGGCAGTGCTTTCTTTGGTTTTATTTTCGGCCATGGTATGATGGGTTGAAATTGACAGGTTCCTGAAGTTTGAACAACCTAATTAAAGATACTTATAAAATTCAAACAGCAATAATTGAGGAAGGACTTTTTAAACCTCAATTTTAACACTTTTCTCCTCAAAAATGAGGCAAAAATGGATCAAAAACAGCTCAAAACTTATTCATAACTATCGATTTTAACACTTTTTAACAAATTTTCGACACGGTTTTTAAGATTTAAAAAGATTGACTTGTCTGAAATTTAGGCAGATATATTTCAAAGAGTTAATTTTTGGAGCTTTTTATCTCTTTAACCAAACAGCCCTGCTTACAATATTCAAGTAAGCAGGGCTGGCCTTTGGATGTATTTAAAGATACAAAAAATGTTTGGGATTGGCAATGGATGGACGTTAGTGCTTTAATAAAAACGCGTCATTGCGAGGCACGAAGCAATCTCTAAGCTGTACAGGGCGAATAGTACAAATCGTAGAGCGCTCAATTGCCGCTTAGGCTGTTACTTTGTCTTGATACAAAGTAACCAAAAATCAAGTCAGCAGAAATGCTTCTTTGCCACACATAGCCTTTATCCTGCAAAGCAATCAGAACCAAGGGCTGCAATTATTTTGCCCAACTTCGTTCGCTCATTTCCCTGCGCTTCAGCAAAAACTTGCTATGCCCCGCATCCGCACTGCCCACCATTGTTCTGCCCGCTTTTACCCGAAGCTTGTCTGCTGACGGGAAAGAAAAATCATTAAATCACTAATTAAAACTTGCTCGAAGCTATTCCGTTGACAAAAGAGAAATGTGGAAGACTATTTCCTACCCCTCTTTCCGCCGCAGGCGAAGAGAGGGTGATCCAGCGAAGTGCAGATCGGGTGAGTCAATTACCTTAATGACGAATAATTATAAAATTGTAATCTGCCGGTGCCGTTTACTTTGATGGTTTTAACCTCGTCGGCGCCGTGGCTGTTTTTTAAAGTTAAGCTGATCTGGTTTTCGCCTTTTTGAAGCGGTATGCGCGCGTATGAAATGTACGAGGGCAAGCTTTGCCAGTTGCGCGTATCGGCCTTTTCTGATAGCAGGCTGTACAGCTGTATACCATAGCCAATACCTTGTAATAAGGAATTGTTATTGCCATTGTTATCTTTAGCGGCTGCCCGGACGGAATATTCGGCAATCTTTTTTACAGCCAGCCTGGAGAGTGTTTTGCCAATCTCTTTTAAGGTACGCTCCTGTAAGGTTTTAAAGGCCAGCTGATTGATGTCCTCGGCTTTTTCAAGCGGTATTTGCTTCTGGTTATTGGTGATCACCGCGCCCGAATAATAAGGAGTTTGCGCCACGTATTTTGGCCAGGCTACCCGCAGGCTTTCTACCGATTTGGTATTTACTTTATATCTGTCGCCGCTGTAATTGAAAGGAACTACTATGCCTCCGGCAGCATCGGTAAAAAAAAGATCGCCGTTATCGTTCCTGATCAGGCTGAAAAATAAGTCGACCTGGGTTTTAACCGGGGCCAGGCCATTCTCCCAAAAAAGGATCAGTTCGCCGCCATCGCTGGGTTTGGGTATATCATATTTAAAGCCGAATGCTTGTTCAAATTCATCGGCCTCGGTTGTAAAGCCGTTTAGTTTGGCCGTACGGATCACGTCCTGCTGCAGGCCCAGTGGCATCGGGGTGCCATAGTAGGTTTTGTCGGAGCTTTTCAGGTAGATCTCGGCCGCGTTGCGATACGATATAAAAGCGTTGTTCACATCGTTGTTGCTTTCATACAACATACCCTGCAGCATCAGTGAAAATGCATCGTTTGAGTAGCGGTTATCCTTATTATTGAATTTATCGCCCTGCTGTTGCGCCTGCAGGGTAATGCGGCGGGCTTCTACTACAGCTTCATCAATGTTGTGCAGATACATGTAATTGAGCGCCTTGTAATAGTGGATCATGAATTTTTCAAAATCCTCGCCCTTATATCGTTGCTCCATGGGGTTTACCAAGGCGCCAACGGCTTCGTCTGTTGCACTGGTAAGGCCTTGCTCCAGCATCTGATCGGCCTCGTTAAAATAACGGTTGCTTGCTTCGTATTCGCCATTCAGCTGACTAATCCTGCCTTTTTCCATCAGGAAAAGGAGTTTGTTGCGGGGTTTTTGGATCAGGCTGTTTTTGTCGAGCTCAGTCTCCGCCGCTTTGTAATTCCCGGCCGAAACATTTTTATAATACGGAAGAATACGGTCATTATAAGATGCGCAGCCCGACAAAAAAAGCATCAATCCTATAACAGACGATGCCTGGAGAATATACTTGCGGAGGTTTACCATTTTTTATTTAGAATCAAGAACCAAGAGTCAAGAATCAAGAGTTACAGGGCAATTTTGTATTGTCTTGACTTTTAATTCTTATATCCCGATTCTTCCTATATCGGATTATTTATAAGGATCAAGAACCAAAAAATCAGGAACAATAAACCGCTTTTGCGTTATCTTGACTCTTGATTCTTGGCTCTTGACTCTCCCTATAACAGGCTTAGTTTTTTACGTATTTGGCTATTTTCTTTTCGCCTATCCAAACTACTTCGTTGGTTTGGATGTTGGTCAGTTCCAGGTTAACCTGGTAGTAAACTACTTTTTGGCGTTTGTGCGCGTCAACAATCGAGTTGATAGAACCTTGCAATATGTAATCGGCACCGTTTTCCAAACCAAATTTTTTCATGCTCGAAACGGTAGCATTGGTTTGCTGATCTTCTTTTTCGGCACGTAACTCATCACGCTTTTTGCCGCCTTGTACCAAACGTACCTTTTGGGTTTGTATAAATGCGGTTTCCACATCTTTTACAAATGTTTCGGCATCAATATGTTCGTGGCTTTTGTTTTGAACAAAGCCTACAATAACTACCGGTCTTTTGCCCTGGTGTTCTTCCAGGTGGGTATTTATCCAGGCGGCATTTAGTATTTTATCGGTTAAGTCGGCTGCTACTAATCTGGAGTCGCTGTTGTTCCAGTTACCGCTGATATCAATGGTTTCGTCTGTACTAACACGTGTTACTTGTCTGGAGCAAGAAGCTACCAACATTCCTGAAACTGCAAGGGCAGCAATTGCTATAATTTTGTTGAATTTCATGTGTATTGTTCGGAGTTTTATATAATAAGAGTGTATTTTGAGTAAATTGTTACCAGCCAAATCCTATACCAACGCTGGTACGTCCGCCCCAGCGCCCGCCATAGCCACCGCCCCAACGGTTACCCCAGCCACCGCCCCAGCCGCTATTCCAACCCCAATTGCTGTAAGGATAGGAGTAACCACCATAGACGCTCCATGACGGGCTATAATCATAACCGTTCATCCGTTCTTCATGGCGCCATTCGCGATTTTGACGGCGGCGTTCCATTCTGGCTTCGTACCAATCATAAGCTTTATAGGTGTTTTGAACAGTAGTACCGTGCAGGCTGTTCAGGCTGTCGGCCCCACGCATATATTTATACTGACTTTCCAGATATCTAGGATTTTGATCAGGTTCTAAGGCGGTTGTTTGTTGGGCGCGTACTACGCTGCTGTAAAAACTACCTATCAGTAAGCTGGCAATGATAATTAATTTCCTTTGCATGACTTTAAATTTGATGTAGCAAAAATAAGTAAAAACAAATATTATGTACCTACACAAAGTTGACGTACAGTCATTTATTTAACGTTTTTTAACTATTACGATCATATATGAATAAATAAAAAAGCTGGTCTGCCATTTTGGTAAGATAAGCTATTTTTCATCAGACTTGAATTTTGGGAAATGGATTAATGGGGTTGTAAATAAAATTTAGTTTGAAACGCCTGGCTATCGCCTCACCTCGACGTCGCTGCGCTTATCACCCCTCTCTCCGCTTTGCGCATAGAGGGGATTTTACTTTTTCTTTACCCTCTTTTCGCCGCAGGCGAAGAGAGGGTGTCTAGCGAAGCGTAGACCGGGCGAGTCAATTATGCTCCATGCTATTTCACCGTGCTTCCATCTTGTTTGTCACTATACTAAAGGATACTACTATCCTTTAGTATACTAGTATCTTTTTAATAGCAATGGTAAATACCTTTGACTAAACAAAAAATAAAAACAAATGAAAAAGATACTGAATATTATTTCAAGCGTTCAAGGGAACGAATCCTTCAGCAACAAACTATCCGGAGCCATATTAGAAAAACTGGCCGCAGCTTATCCCGGCAGCACCGTGCAAACGCGTGATTTAACCAAAAAGCCATTTCCGCATTTAGAAGAATCACATTTCACCGCGTTTTATACACCTGATGAAGCACGTACAGAAGAACATCGCGAAGCCGTTAAACACTCCGATGCTGCTATAAACGAAATTAAGGATGCCGACATTATTGTAATTGGCGTCCCTTTGTATAATCTTGGTATCCCTTCTACGCTGAAATCATGGATAGATCATATTGTTAGGCGTGGTGTTACTTTTAGTTATACAGAGGCGGGAGTATTGGAAGGACTTGTAAAAAACAAAAAAGTTTACCTGGCTATCGCTTCTGGCGGGGTGTACTCCGAAGGACCTATGAAAAGCTATGATTTTACCGAATCGTATCTGAGAACTATTTTTGGTCTTATTGGCATAACTGATATTACAACTTTTAGAGTAGAGGGACATTTTAAAGCCGAAACCAAAGAAACCGCGCTGCCCAAGGCTTTGGGTGCTGTTGAGGAGTATGCTTATTAATAGGCATTAGCCAACACTTACGAAGTTTTTAAAACTTCGTAAGTGTTTAAGCCCGAAAGAAATGGTACGGTGATAACACCGACCATAGGCTAACGGATGAAACGCGATGTCGACTCACCCCGACATCGCTACGCTCGTCACCCCTCTCTTCGCCTACGGCGGAAAGAGGGGTTTTTAATTTTTTTTTGACCCTCTATGCGGCGAAGCCGGAGAGAGGGTGGTCCAGCGAAGCGTAGACCGGGTGAGTCGGCTATGAGTTATGCCTTTTTGTTCCTTCCGGTTTAAGCCTGATATATTTCGCGCCGTTGTTAGTGACAACACCAACATTAGCGAAGAGAAACCCCTTCCCCCCCTTCCCGAGGGAAGGAATCACACAAGGCCCGGCTTTTAAAAGTTTTAACAATGTGAAGACTTACGAAGTTTTTAAAACTTCGTAAGTCTTTTGGTTCGTTTTGATATCGATACCGAGGCCTTATTTATCGATCCCGTCTACTTTTGCCGGCGCATTTCCCCAGGTATCGTTGTAATAAATTGAGTTAGTTACCTGTATGTTTTGCGCTTTTTTTGTGCCGATTATTATGGGATTATCCAGTGCCTTTACCGCTTTAATATGGCTGATCCGGGCATCAATTACATCATCAAAAAACAGCGCATAGCGGCTGTCGCGTTTCTCGTAATTAAACGTGCAGTTGTTGACCGAGATATCTTTCACGTGCCTGGCCCAGAGCCCATATGACGGTTGTATTTTAAGATCGGCGGCATTATATTGCCCTACACCAAGCTCGGCCGGAACGGCAGTGGTATCGGTTATCGGGTTGCCACCTTTTACCAGGAGGTTGATATCGTCAAAAACAACATTTTTTATATAGCCCGTGTGTAAGCCGTTGGGGAGTTTGAAATCCAATCCGCCGGTAACATCGGCATTATCGGGCAGCTTGTAGCCCGCAATAATGGGCGAAGCCTTGCGCTGGGTGCCATCGTAAGATTTCCAGCGTTTACCGCTGTAGGAGCTGCCGCCGTAAACCTCATATACATCCAGTGCTTTTAGGTTAATGTTTTCTACCTGGCCTATGTTTACGTTTTTAACCAGCAGTTCATCATGCTTTTTGCCATTTTCGGTAAATACATATCTGCCTGCCTCGGCACCAATAATACGGCCGCGGTTGGAGATAGATATAAAAAACGGTGTCATGGCCCGGTACATTTTGGAGCGCTCACGAATAAGGCCTGTACGACCGCTGTTGAGGTAAATATCTTTTACATGGCCGCCATCGTTGGTTGATATGGAGAACCCGGCCTTGTTGGCGCCCAGTACATAAATATTATCTACGTAAACCTGTGTAATATCGTCGGCGGTTTCGGAGCCTAACTGGATGAGGTTGCAATTGGTATCGCCAATAATATTACGCACCAGGTAATTACTGGCAGGCCGGGTAAATCCCAGCGAACAATCGGAGCCTGGTTTTACCACATCATCAGAACTTACCCGGGAAAATATATTAGTGACCTTTACATTATTGCACTCCATAAAATCATACACATCGCGCACGTTGGTTTGATTGTTTTTGCAGATGTAGGTATCATGTATGTTGATGCCATCGGTACCGGTAGCCAGCAAGGCGAAATGCCCCGAACGGGCAATCTTGAGCATATTGTCACTATCGAAATTTTTAGCACCGTTAGCGCCAATGTAATAGGGTTCATCTTTGGTTTCGTCATACCATAGATCTTCGGGGTGATAGATGCCGCCGATCTCGACATGGGTACACAGCTTGAGTGAAAACATTTTATCGCAGCGATTATCGGGCGCGTTTTTCATCACGCCGTCGCCATTAACCAGGTTGCCGTTACCGTTGATCTGGCCATTGCCTATAATTTTCACGTTGTCCAGTCGTTCGCCAAAGAACATGGCATTTTTAAAATAATGATGACCAACATCCTGCTTGGTCATATAGTTTTCGGGGTCGGTATAGGGGCCGGCATCGGTAGGCGAAAGTCCCGAGCGGTATTTACGATCGCTGAACCAGGTTGATTCCGGGGCGTCGCCGCCCTTGAGAGCTTTGATGGTGGCATCTTTTTCGAGGTACAGGAAAACATTGCTCAGAAGGTGAACGGTACGAACCATATAAGTGCCCGGGGTGAATAACAAGGTTCCGCCGCCTAATTGATGGATATAGGCGATGGCCTTATTGATATTTTCGGTATCATCGGTACCGCTGCCGGTAACGCCGAAGGATTTGATATCCATTTTGCCCGAGTAAAACGAAACAGGGTTGGAATAGCCTTTTTGCGCGCCATCTTTAATGTTGAGCCTAAAGGTGTACAGTTTATTGGGAGCCAGACCCGAAACCGAGGCGGTGGCTTTTTGGGGATCGATTTTGGCTGATGCTGCCGACCAGGTTTTGCCCTTATCCACAGATTGCATCAATTGCAGGCCGGATGCGTTACCGCCTTGTCCCCACTTGAAATGGGCTGTTGTGTATAAGTTGGGTGTTTCCCGGTAACTCATAGCGGTGTCGGGGAGCCGCATAAAATCCGAGATGGTGCGGGTAGCGGTTAGTGCAGCTGTTTCGGGGCCTGTGCCGGGGCTGGTCAATACCTCGGGTTTGGAGGTACTGTATGATGCCTTGAATTGGTACCTGCCCGTTTTTTTAAGATTTACCCCGCTGATCCTGATCTTCAGATCGGCACCGTTTGCGGGCCGCAGATCGAGGTGGCTGAAGGTGATAACAGATCCTGCACCAGACGAAGTGGAAATAGCTGCTTCGCCAACCTTGGAGTAGGAATATCTGGTACCTACCCTTCCGATGGATTGTGTGGCCAGGCCACTTAATTTTACCTCGCCCCGGCCAATCACATTTACCGTGGTATTATCCATGGTAACAGGAATGCCTGCGGGGACGTAAATTTTAACGGTAGCATCCGAACTGCGTTGCCCCGCTGTAAAATACAGTATCAGGTCATGGTTGGTGTTGGCAGTTATGGCGGTATTATCTAAAGTGAGTTGCCCGCTAAGCGCCATGGGTTTAATAGCTATATAGTAGGTTTTGGTCGATATCCCTTTCGAAGAGCTTACCACCAGTTTATCTCCGGTGTTGATATCTCCGGTAGTTTTTGGGCTGCCATCTTTATCGGTAATGGTATATTGTTGAACAGAACCATCGGCAGAAACCAGCTGCCTGGGCAGATCACCTATACTCGCCTTGGTGGAAACCAGGCCTTGGTCTTCGGGTGTATCTACCGTAAACAGGTTGGTAGAGCCGCTAATGAGTATCAGGGAATCGTTAGTTATGCGGGCAATGTTTTTGGCGTTTTTACCAAAAGTAATGCGGGTGCCCATGGCTTTCGTTTGACCATAGGTTGTTATAGCCCGAATAGCGAAACACAAAAAGAGTGCAAGTTTTATTACAGATTGCCTGGTCATATCATGATATTCAAGGGAGAACGGGAGACCAACCGGTGAAGATCAGCCTGTACAAATAAATAGGAAATTACAACATAGTGCCTATAAGTTTCTGACTAACTATTCATCTATTTTGACATTTACCCACTCCTGGTTTCCGATTAAACTCGTCATAAACAAATAGGATATATATCGAAACTATAGGTTAGTTCATCGAAAAAATTAAGCGGTGGATTTTCTTTAAACTAAATTAGGAAGAAATGAGACTTTACAATAAAGTTTAAAATATCATAACAAAGCTACTTATGAACAAACGGCTAATCAGGTTGCTCACATTATTTATTGCATTGCTTGAATTTACTTCGATAACTCTGAAAGCCCAGGGTAATTTAACATTAACCGGTTCCGTTGTAGATAACTCCAATAATACCCCGGTTGAACTGGCTACCGTAAAACTGATTAGCACCGAAGATCCTAATAATATCAAATCACTCCAAACAGATTCGGCCGGGAAGTTCACCATCAAGGGGCTTAAAAAAGGGAAGTATAGCATTAATGTATCCTACCTGGGCTATAAAATGTTGGATAAGGCCGGTATTGAGCTTACCGGTTCCACAACCGTATATAATATAGGTGTATTAAGACTTTTACCCAATTTAAATCAATTGGGCGAGGTACAGGTAAAGGCCGAAAAACAATTGGTTTCCAATAAACCCGGCAAAATGGAGATTAATGCCCAAAGCAAGATCTTTGCATCGTCAAATACAGCTTTTGATGTTTTGCAAAAAGCACCGGGTGTGGCATTGCTCAACGGATCGTTCAAAATAAACGGTAATGTGGAGCCCGATATTTTGTTGAATGGCCGAAGAACACCTTTAAGCATGGAGGAGTTAAAATCTATCCCGTATGATAATATTGAAAAAATTGAGATCATCAGTAACCCCAATTCCTCATATGAGGGGGATAGAAAAGCCATCATCAATATCGTACTCAAAAACAAAGTAAAGGAAACCGGCTACAATACATCGCTGTATACAGAATATGCCCGCAACAAATACAACCAGTTTAACTTTGGCGGCGACTTTAGCTTTAAGCAGAAAAAATATACCATTACCGCGTCGGCAGGCAGGATATGGACTCCGGCTTTTACCGACATTACTGGTAACCGTTATTATGAGCAGGATGGGCAGAACTATCTGCTCAACACCAAATCGTTCATTAAAAATAAACCTACTTTGTTATATTATAATGCAGGTTTGGAGTACTATATAGATACTGCTAATACCTTTGGCGTGTATTACAGGGGTACTAATACTAAAATTACCCAGGAGCCGAACAGCGCTTCAAAAACATTTTTAGGTAATACCGCAGATGATAGCCAACTGGTTAGTCTGATTAACACTACAGGTTTAACCAAAACCGATGCTACAAATTCCACCTATACGGTTAATTATGAGCACATTTTTAACAAAGGCACCAAGTTTAGCTTAGAGTCAAACCTGGGACGTTATGATCTTACCCAAAATCAAAATACCATCAGTTCAAATGTAAATACACCCACCAATACTTCGGGAATTATTAACGATGCCAAATCAACCATCGATCTGTTTAATATTAATGCCGATTTCTCTACAGCGCTGTCAAAAGCCGTAACCTTGCAAATAGGTGGTAAGTTTAATAATAGTACCACCAAAGATGGCCTGGTAAGCGACTCTGTAAAAAATAATGCAGTTATTGATGCCGCAGGCCAAACCAATAACTTTAAATACGACGAAAAAATTTACGCCTATTATTTTAATTTAGATTACGACTTTGGTTTTGCCACGCTGGAAGTTGGCACCAGGGTGGAGGATACGCGCTCAGTAGGTACCGCAGTTATAGCATCGCAAAGCTTTACAAAAAACTATACCAATGTTTTACCGGGTGCCCAGTTGTATAAAAAATGGGGTTCGGGCCAAACACTTACCCTTTCATATGCCAAAAAAATAAGCCGGCCCAGCTATCGCGATCTGAATCCGTTTGTATTCATTATCGATCCTTATACCTATGTAAGCGGTAATCCGTTTTTAAATCCAAGTACGTACAATAACTTTAAACTGGAGTACTCCATTCACTCCGTTAATATGTCATTGAGTTACCGGACCCAAAAAAATATTATCACCCAATTACCGGTGTTAAACTCCGAAACCAATATTTTAACCTACTCGCCGCTTAACCTGGATAAAAAAAGAAACATTTCATTCGATCTGAATTTTCCATTAAAAGTGGCCAGCTGGTGGACCCTCGAAAACTCCAGTACCGTATTGCATGATCATTATGAATCGCAACTGGCCGGAAGTTCATTTACACGGAATAAAATAAACTTTACCAATAACTTTGTGAGTACGCTTACTATTAGTCCGGGTTTTTATTTTAACACCTCCTTCTTTTATACCTCACCGTCGGTATTTAACTTTTACCAGGTTAATGCCCTCAGCTCGCTTGATTTTGGGCTGAAAAAAGAGCTCCTGAAAAAGAAATTGACTATAGATGTGAACTATTACGATGTTTATCGCGGTCGGAAAGATGTTTTAACAGTGAACTATTTAAACCTGCATAATTCCTTATCTCAGTTTACCAACACCCGATATTTTAATTTCAGGCTTACCTATTCGTTCGGTAACCAATCTATCAATGGCAACCTGAAAAATGAACCGAAAGCTACTGAAGAAGGCGACCGGGTTAAGAATGGTTTGAATCAATAAGCTCCTCGATGACCAGGGATCATCAGAAAATGTAGTGGCATTTTCGTTTGAATCTTTGCTGGCAGATGTACCTTATTCGTCGCCAATGGAGCGAATAACCCGGGCCGGATTTCCGCCGACAAGGGTATTTGGGGGAACGTTCCTGGTAACTACAGCACCTGCAGCCACAACCGAGTTTTCTCCTATTGTTACCCCGCCTATAATTATTGCGCCGGCGGCAATCCAGACATTTCGCTCAATAACGATAGGCTTGCCAATGGTAACCTTGCGGCGTTGCGATGGTTCAAGTGAATGCCCTGTGGTGATGATGCTTACGTTAGGCCCAATCATCACATCGTCTCCGATGCAAAGGCCGCCAAGGTCATATAGCGTGCAGTTTTGATTAATAAAGACATTATGCCCCACGCGGATTTCGTCGCCACCTGCAGTATAAAATGGTGGTATCAGTAAAAAATTATCGTCAACCTTTTTACCAATCAGTTCGCTGAACAGGGCCCGGATCTCGTCCGCATCGTTAAACGTTAGTTGATTAAGCTTGGCGGTGATCGCCATTGCCCGTTTTACGTTTGCTGACATCGCTGCTGATTCCGGCGTCCTGCTGTAAATCATCCTGGTACTGTCCTTATCCGGCATAAATTATGAGTTTAACATGCCAAAGATAAGGCCTTGAATAAGATTTTATAAACAGAAATGCCCCTGGTGTAAAGTACCAGGGGCGTCTTTTATAAAGTAGGTTTGATTGGGGCGTAGTAAAATTTCTTCGCTTAAGCTATAAAAATGTAAGACAACTTAGTTAAACAGCAACTGTTTCACAGCATCTTTATAGTTTACACCGATAGGTAAAGAATTATTCAGGCTGGTTTCAATGGTATTGCCTTTAACACAAATGATAAACGATTTATTAATGATAAAAGATCGGTTTACCCGTATAAAGCTGCTGTTGCCCAGGAGCTCTTCGGTTTTGGTCATGGTTAAGTTAACCACGTAATTGATTTTAGCCAGATGTATTTTTACATAATCCCTTAATCCTTCAACGTATACAATTTCTGAAGTATTCAGGTTCATCATTTTCTTGTCAACCTTAACCCATATAAACCGCTCCTCTTTTGATAAAGGCTTTGTAGCTGTTCTGGTGTTGAGGTCTGCCAGCAAGTTATTACGTTTAGGCGCCAGTTCTTTGACGCTTAATTCGCTGTTTAAATTATAATGCCTTTGCTTAACCTTACATATAGCTTTAATAAAGCGCTGGTAATCAAATGGCTTTAACAAAAAGTCGGTTACATCAAGTTCAAAACCGTTAAAGGCATATTGCTGGTGGGCAGACGTCAGGATGATCTGGGGCTTCTGTGATGTTAACCCGCTGATCAGTTCCAGCCCAGACATCATCGGGAGGTTTACATCCACTATAATAATATCCGGTTTTTTGATGTAGATCAGATCCAATGCCTCAATAGCTGTTCGGCAAACCGTTAACAGGTGGAGGAACGGGATACGGGAAATATACTGTTTTAATGTAGACGCATCTGTCTCGTCATTTTCAACAATAATAACAGATAGTTGACAAAAATTATTCATAATCCAAGTATTATGATATCAAATAATTAATAATTTGCTAAAATTAAGGGCATATATTTATTGAAATAAAACTTTTAGCTCTATCTTATTTTTTCTTAGTTGCCATAAATTCTTATAATTTAAGCAGATATTAATCTGTAAATTATAATTTCAATTTATGATTGATATATTTGTTTTAGCCGCATTAAATAAACAAGTTAGCTGTAAGTTTTTTTTAATAATTACTGCTAGCTTTTAGTGATAAAAAATATATATTTATATCAAAGCATTAAAAGCGGCCATTATTTAAATACCCCTTTAATTAACTTAATAATATATAGTATAAGCCCAAACAATGAATGGCCGATATCAGACAGGTAGCTTTAACAACTGTCAATCTGTTCCGATTTTCATTAATTGCTGTATTATTAGTTAGTATGAATTAACCATATATCGTTCTTTTCCTTTTATTCTAAGCGGTTTAATTTTATCATTAATCGGCAGTAGCTTATATTCTTAAGCCATTGGGTACCTTGTGGAAACCAATAGTTTGAAAAGAAGTTATCGTGGCTGTTGACGACGTTGTTGTTGTTTCGGTTTGTGTTACGTTTAGATGTAGGGCCTTGGAATCTGATTGAAATTTGAAAACTGTTTCAATTTCAAAAATTGCTTTTAAGGAGTGAGACTTTTTCATAGGTTCTTTTTTTATTTAAATTAGAGTAAAGTGTAAATAATATGAAATTTATTGTGCAAACAGATTTAAATGGATGGTAAACAACTTTAAACGCATGGTGAATAATACCCATGGTATTCACGTTTTTTGGCACTTGATTTTTTGGGGCTCATTTATTGTATACGAACTTTCGGTATTATTAATATTGTCTTCGGGGTCGATCCCATTGATTGATCAAATAGTTCACTACCCCCTTAACATTGCATTGTTTTATTATAATGCGATGGTTTTGCTCAAAAATTTTTCTGAAAAGAAACATAATTGGTTCGTCTCATTTTTGATTTTACTTCCATTAGAGATACTTATTTATTTAGCGCTTAATTATGGCTTAAATTACATGTTGGAAAATTGGTTCCACATCAAAGTTTTAAGATCAATCCACCTGCCTTATCTCTTTTTTGTAGCCAGTATATGGCGCGCCATTTATTTTATTGGCCTGAGCACTTGTTACTGGTTTGCCTTATACAGCGTATACAATAAAAGGAAAATACTTCAGCTTGAAAATGAACGGATGAAATCTGAAAGCAGGAAGATATTGCTTGAAAAAGACCTGCTGGCTACGCATAACAGTTTACTCAGGGCGCAAATTAACCCGCACCTGCTATTTAACACCTTAAATTATATTTATAATACGGTATATAAAAGCTCGGAAGAAGCGGCAGAGGTTATTATGCTTTTATCAGAGATAACCCATTATTCATTTAAATCAACAGGCAGTAATGAAACGGTTAGTTTAAAAGATGAAATAGTGGCGATAGAAAACCTGATTAAACTTAACCAAATACGGTTTAATAATAAGCTTTGTATCGAGCTAATATTAAAGGGCGATTTTGAGGGGATAAAAATAATTCCGCTGGTGCTGCTCACTTTTGTTGAAAATATATTTAAATACGCTAACTTATCAGATCGTGATTTTCCGGTACAAATTTATGTTGGATTAGATAACGGAAGCCTTAGCTTTTATACCATCAATAAAATAGGGAAAACTCATTCCATGCCTCATAATAATAGCAAATTAGGATTGGTGAACGTAAAAAACAGGTTAGAAAATCAGTACAAACGCCAATATGATTTAACTATCAATAACAGGGATGGCATATTCTCAATAGACCTAAACATAAACTTACATGAACACAATAAAGTGCTTTATAATTGATGATGAATCACATGCTGTTGATTTACTTAAAGATTATATAGCTAATACACCTGACCTAACTTTATTAGGAACATCCAATAGCCCCATGGAAGGTTTGGCTGCTGTACGGAATAACAAACCCGATATTCTTTTTCTGGATATAGATATGCCTATGCTTAATGGCCTGGAATTATCAACCCTGCTCGACCCTCAGATTAAAATAATATTTGTTACCGGTTACGCCAACCATGCTGTGGAAGCTTTTGAAAAAAACGCACTCGATTTTTTGCTTAAACCAATCTCATACCCCCGGTTTTTAACCTGTATTAAAAAAGTGATGGGGAGCATGGTCGAGAAAGATAGCGTAAAAACAGGCGAACAGGAACAAGGCTTTTTCTATATAAAAAGCGACTTTGGTAAAATAGTAAAGATTGATCATGAAAGCATCGTTTACATAGAAGCCAGCAATAATTTTATTACCATTTTTTTAAACGATACCGATTATAAAGCCTACATAACCCTAAAAGATATAGAATTACACTTACCCGAAAGCAGTTTTAGCCGCATCCATAAATCATTTATCGTTAATACCAATAAAATTAAATTTATAAACGGCAACCAGATTTTTTTGGCTAACAAAAAAGTACTTCAATTAGGAGCAACCTACCGCGACCTGTTTTTTAAGAAGTTAGATCTGAGTATTTTGAAAAAGCGTTGATTTCGCATTTTTAAAGCCGGGCTTTTATCGATAGTTTATATTTTAACATGCAGTAGTAAATAATATACTCCTGCTCCCGCTCGTCTTCGGTAAATAAACGGTTAAAGTGCATGTGGATCATATCGGCAAGCAGTGCAATCCGGCGTTCGGCAGTGAAATAGAGGGCTGCATTGGCTACCTGGGCCGCCTGGTGTAAAAAACTCCTGTGGTATTTATCAAGCCTGAGTGTTTTAAAGAAATGAGGGGCATTTAACAACGATTGAATTTCGGGTTTTAATTCCCGGTATTTCATATCCAGATCAACTTTTAAAGCTTTATTGCCCGAAAACTCCTGATAGAAATTATCCGCTACTAACTGTAAAAAAGATATTTGATCGGTTACGGATGGTATAAATAACCTCATTAACTGGTCAATATCTATAATCGCCAGGCTATAATTGGCGTAAACCGGCAACCGGTTTTTTATGAAATGAACTACCAGCTTGCTACTCGTATTAAAAAACTCTTCAACAAGCGCTATCATATCAGCACCATATCGCTCTATTTCCCGGATATAAGTATCGGTTTGTAATTTTTTAATCTCATGGCTTTGCAGGCTAATGGCCAACTGCTTGTTCAATTTGATCATCACTTGGCCAATATCAGCTGGGTTTACTTTTAACCGGAGGCGCAGATGATAGCCCGATTCCAGGTAACGGATGAAAAACCAGGAGCTTACCTCTTTTTTTTCCAAAGCAGCCATAAGCGGTAAAATTTGATTGGATAATAAATGATCGGCTACCTGAGGGCTGCAATAAATTTTAAAATAAAGCCACTCAGTCCCTGTTGTAAACTCCCTTTTAATTTTTTTATCAGATGCAGGCTGCGGACTAAATTTTACGGGGTAAACCCTATTGGTTTGATACAGAAAAGTGATAAACTGGTTAACCATCGGTTTCCCTGCTATCACTACTTCAGATTGGGATGACTTGGGCAAAAAATACTCCTGCAGCTTAACCTGTTCGGCACCGGCTATGCAGTTTAACAATAGCGATACTTCTTCTTTTTTGCCGAGGTCAAAAACAAGCTGCTGATCGGCCCTGGTTAAACAGATCAAATCGGGCAGGTTAATTTGCCGTTTTATCTCCAGGATTTTATCTAAACCTTCTTTTTCGGTTGCCTTATTCAGATAGTTAATATCGCTGGTTGCTAAATACCATTTAGCTGTACTCAGGATAACGTTTCCCATGCTTACTCTCGGATAAAATTTTAAGCCCGGGAAAAAATACTCGAGGTCGAAGGTTAAATTATTTTGAGTGCCCTGGTATTGAAGATCGCACAAAAATTTAAAAATGCTTAAATGATTGTGCGCATAATTATAGGCCGAACTTAGTCTGGGCTGTACAACTTTTTTCAACGAAACAGACTCCAGTACTACCTCATCATTTACTACTGATACCAACAGATCAGATAGCGCGATCTGTTGAGATATTGGTTGTGCGGGAACAGAGTTGATAGGGATTTCATATTGATAAACCGGGTAGCGCCGGTTGATATTATCGGTATGAGTATCTGATAGTATCCCGATATCGGCAAAAATTATATCCGGATTAGCCTGTTCCTCGATTTGAGCAATCTGCCTGCCGAGATCTAATATGCTATCATTAAACAAGGTAAAACGCCCAATGATGGATGTGCCCGAGCAGCCTCCTGCATTTTCGATAAAGATCTGGTCATCAAACTCCCGGAACATCACCATCATCGATGGCGGTAACGGGTGTGAAGGTTGATCAAGCTTACTTAAATGAGCGGTGCTTAATTCGATGGGTTCAAAGGTGCCGCGGTTGGTATTGTTCGTCCAAAGCTGAAATAGTAACTGGTGAACCATGGTCCATTCCATTACCGGAGAGCTCTTAGTGGTTGGGCTAAATTTAACTTTGCTCAGGAGTGGCCCCTTGTCAGAGCCCGAAGCACCTCCATATACAATACCGGTATCTGGATCGATGGCCAGGAGCAGCGGCACTTTTTGCCTGTCGAACCGGGTTTTAAACTCCGTTATAAAATCCTTAAGGTTTTGTGGTGAAGCATATGGAACTAAAACCCGCAAGGCTGTTATAGCCATCGAAATCTGTTCCTGGTACTTTATATGTAAACTCCCACTCAGCTTTTTTCGCTCCAGATTTGAATAAAAATTCAGACTGGTTTTTTTTGTACAATCGGCTGTTAGTTGTTTTAGTTCATCGTCAAACCCCTGTAACACTTCTTGTGCAAAGGGTTTTACTGCATTTAGTTTTTTATATAAAGTATTTAATTGAAGCGAAAGAGGATTGGCCGTTGCAGAAGGTGTATTTATTAATCGGTACAAATAATCTTCACCCATTAGATTGGGTTCCAGTTGTGTAGTTAAAATCTGACTGGCAAGCAGCTTGTTTAAAAACTCTGTCGCTTCTGTGTCCTGAAAACCCCAGCTGGTGATAAGGGATAACAGTTGTGCTTCGGGTAATGAGCCTTTTTTAAACAGCTTAATAATGCTGTCAATAAAGTTATTCGCCTTAATAGAATCGAGGGTAAAAGATAGCGCCGATACTCCTTCCTGGTGCGTGGTCTTTACAAATCGGTAAGTTCTTTTTAAACGATAAATGGTTGGATTTAAAGATAATTGTCTCGAATAGGGGTTATCCTTTAATAGTTTTTTGGCTAATAGTAAGGATATCTCCTGGTCTACAAGCAGATGAACGTGGTCGTGTGTTTTATCTTTCAGCAGGATTTGGTCATCCTGCCCCCAATCCACAACCGTGGACGAAGCAAAACAGCCAAAAGGCGTAGGCCTGAAACAGGTGCGGTTGATATATTTTTTAATGCTTAATAATTCCTTGTCATTAAAAGAGCTGATATCAAAATGTTTATGGAGCAATACCTGATGTAATGCCGGGTTAGCGAGGTAAATAGCATACTGAAACTGCGGGTCGCTGACAATCCCCTGTACATTATCTGTCTGATAACGTTCAAAACTAAATAAGGGGATCCGCAATATAAGGTCGGGGATAAACTGATAATCGGCCATGTATGGTTCTGGATTATTAGGCTATTAAAGTTTGATGGAACCAGTTAACCATGTCGGTTATTAATGGAGGGATATGATCAATACCGGGGCCGGTATCACTTTTCTCCTTAAATCCATGATCGGCACCTTCGTAAATTTGGTGGTGTAGGTTTTGTTTTTTGTTGAACAAAAATTCGCTGATGATGAGGTCGAAAGTCTCCGGGTGCACCACCGAATCCAGGGAACCCATAGCCATAAAAACAGGTATGTTAAGTTGCAGGAGGTTTCTTAGCGCAGGCTCGGCAAAGGTGGCCCAGCGCAGGTAGGTATGCCCCTGCCAGAATTTGATGGTTGAGGTTGGGCTTTGCATGATCTCTTCAAATTGCCTGGTGAGTGTTTCGATCTCCTGTTGCCCTTCCTTAAACGGAACTTCTCCGCGTGTAATACGCTTACGGGCATAAAGAAAATATTCCAGGAATTGCGATGCTCCGCCTCCGCTTAAAAATCCAAGATGGCTGATATCTTTATTGATAGTAGCTAGCTTAGCCGCAACATCCGATCCTTCGGAGTGGCCGCATACCAGGATATGCTTACTGTTGATTACTTGGTTTGATTGTAGATAGCGCAATACCGTATCGGCTTGAAACACCCGGTAAGCCAGACTGGTTTTTTGATGATACTCAGCAGGTGCGGCTGCATCCTGGTGGCGGCTAAAAGTAAAACCCGCTTTTGAAATGATAACGAAATTAAAGTTTTGAACAACCTCGGGCCTGGTATGAAGCGAAAAAGTTAGCCGGTGCCCCTGATCATTTTCCATACACAAGGGTACGGCGCCAGAGCCTTGCAGGAAGAGAAATGTGCTTTTTTCTGGAGAAAATCCGGGCGTATGGATGTAGAACCGGATGGTTTCCTGATTCTGTTGAATCACATATTCCTTAAAGCTGTACTCCTGCGGCGTTACTGGCATATATGCTGGTTGGATAAGGGTTGACAGAAATATTTTTGTTATTTATTTTATTATAAATATTATAAAATAAAATGGTTTTATCTCACCAAATTATTATCTTGAATGTAATATAGTTTATAGCTACAAATAAGCTTATTCATATATAAATCTAAGTATTCATGACCATGTTAGAAGCTACTTTTGAACAACAGCTAAACCGTTATTTTACAAACTGTAAATGGACCCAGGCAGGTAACGAATTTCAACTGCAAGGTCCCGGACTAAGCTATCTGGGCCTGGATCAAAATCTGACCGCTAACCTGGCCGGATTTTCAGAGCATAAGCTATCACTGGCAGATGTGGCAGACTTTCATGAAGCGAAAAATGGTTATAACCTTTGTTTTGAAGATACCTGGTCACTTTTGTTTTGGTTAAGATATTTAAAAGCTAATCCCGGTGTGAAGAAGATCAATATCATTCACCTGGATGACCATACCGATTTGATGCCGCCCTTGTTATATAAAGAGCAGGGCGAATATTTTCAGGTAACAGATGATAAGAAGGTAAATTTTGATGATCCGGAAAGCATTACTGATTTTATCCGGGAAGGAAGTATAAACCTTGGGTCGTTTATAGCTCCGCTTATTTTTTTCCTGGACAGGGTAAATATTTTTCACCTGCGAAAAGAACTTTCGCCAAATGGGCCTACCAAACAGAACCTGATAGAATCATACATTAACGATTTTCCATACCTGGATAAAGACCGCATCTCTATATCGGTTACCGATAAAAATGATGGGCCTGCTAAAGGGTTTTATTACCGGGGAAATGATATGAAATCCCTGATCGGGGAAATCAATGATGATCCTACCTTTTTGCATATCGATCTGGATTATTTCTTAAATCAGTTCAACGGTAATTACCGGAATGATGACCCGGTTGAGATGATAACCCATGGTGAATTGGAAGAGGAGATCCGTTCTATTTGTGCCGAGCTAAGCCGCATCAGACCACAAATTGTTGATATTACTATTGCCACATCACCGGGCTTTTGCCCTTCAACTCATTGGGAGTTCTTGATCAATAGTTTTATGGAATATTATAATAAAATTTAGTGTCGGCATCATTCGAAATTACCGGAATTGCGTTTAAAGCACCTTCTTAGTGAAATTTGGCTAAAGCTTTTTTGATTAGCTGGCCTATCCGTTGGCTAAAACCGAACGGCAATGAGTTGAAATTTAGTTCACGATAGAAATCAAAATTCATTGCTGTCCCATTTATGGGGCGGAAAACATAAAATTGTAAATGGTTTTAGCCGAATAAATTAAGAGAATGATTTTCTTGAATTGGGGATAGGTTATGCTCCGATGTGATTAGCCAATTGTTTTACCTCATAACGAATTTTGCAGATAAGGGAAACATAGTATCTGCGTAACAATCCATATATCAACAGTTCATTTCTGTTTTGCTGGGTCAAAAAGAAACGGTTGAGCGCCATGTGAATAACGCTGTTGATAATTTGCGAAGGCGTTTTACAATTGTGTGGATATTCTTTACAGATTTGTTGAAGGGCAGAGAGGGTAAGTTTATTTTGCTCGGTGCGGGTTTTAAATATTTCTTTAAATACCCAATACGTTTCATTTTCACCGTTGATCATGGCTTCAATACTTTGCTTATGCGCCCGGTATAGTGTATCAAAAGATACCTGGAGTTGTTTGGAACCGCCTGCCCGGTTAAAAAAATCAATCTCCATCTGATACAACAGCTCAATTTTACCGGCAATATCCAAATCAAAATCATTCATCAAGGTTTCAACGTTAAGTATACCGATGAGCCAGCTATCCGGTATGATAACGCCGCTTTTAAACAATTGCATGGCGGCGCAGCTGTCGTGATAAAATAATTGCTCGCAGTAGTCCATGGTCGCGGCGCCATAGCGTTCAACCTCGGGAATATAGGTATCGGGCTCTAAAGACCAGATCTGGTGGTTTTCTATGTGGCTCTTTAACGCGTTTTTCAATTCAGCAATAACATTGGCATATTTAGCCATGGCGTACGAAGCCATTTTTATCCTTAACCGCAGGTGATAATACGGATCATCATATCGGATAAAGAACCACTGCGAAATGATGCCTTCATCCGTCATCAGGTTTAATAGCTGATAAAGGGTTTCCATAGCTTGGTGAAGAACTACCGGGCGGCCATAAATTTTATAATATATCCACTCATTTTGCTCCGGGAGGTGTTCATCTGGTTCCGGATACTGCTGTGTTGTTATCTCATTGTATATCGTGGCCGAAGCTTTTCGGTTATCCAAAACGGGGATGATCATTTCGTGATGAAAACTATCGCCCTTGTTTTTAAATAAGGTTGATGCCGGATTGCCAAGATACTCTATAATGGTAATGCCATTTTCGGTTACCGTTTCCAGGAAAAGGGTACAGGAAAATGCCGACCGGATATCGATCAACATTTCTTTATCATCATTTGCTATGGTAAATAGCTGCGGAAATTTTAGCCGGCGCTGTAATTCCTTCAAAGCCTCAACAGGCGCTGCAAGCCGTTCGGTTACAGCGTTAATTTCTTGTTGACTGATATGCCATTGGGCCTTGGAAAGTACCAGGTGTTTGTAGGTGATGCGGGGAAGAAAAGACTCGCTTGCCAGATGCCCCCAATACCAGGCGAACACCTGTTTGGGGTTTTGGTATTGCAGCTCGCTTAAAAAACGGTATACCGCCGGACCTTTATAAAAATTATGATTACAAGTGAGTATAGGAATGATCCTTTTGTTTAACTTTTTGGAATGTAAAATGATCTCCTGGCTTTTAACCGAGATAAGCAGATCAGTTAAATGTATATTTTCTTCGGATTGACCCAAGGCACCCGATTGAACATCAATAGTAAACCGCCGTAGGATTGGCCGGTAAATAGAATTGTCGATAACATCGCCGGGGATAAAAACTATTTCGGCCAAAATGGAATCTCCGCTTAATACATCTTCCTGGCTGATAAAATCGGATAACTGATTGCGCAGGTCCGGCAGACCATAGGCCGACTTACTTACTAAGGCTAAGGCAGATGGCGCTGATTGTTTTTTGATAAAGAATTGAAATGATTCCTGGTCAAGTTCATCTGATGAAGCAGCAATAAGGTTGCCCTGCAAATAAAAGTTTTTAACCGCGGCCGACTGGTGGCTTTTAAAACGGTTAGTATCATCGGCGGTAATTTCAACCTCTTTTTGGTTGTTGATCATTGCCTCCGCAAACTTTTTAAGTCGTAAGTTTTTTAAAACATCCGTTCTGCCCCCTGTACTTTCTTGTACGGGCATGGGAAAAGTATGACCGTTGAATGTACAGCTTTCGGCGTTGGAAGATGGGTAAATAATGCCGCTTTGCTGATCAAGCGCTGTTAATAAAGGGATTTGAGCATCGCCATAATGGTGTGTGAATTCTGTTACGAAATGAAGCAGATCATCATTAATGTAAGCAGGTCCCAAAGTATTTAACTCTTCAACTTCGGTTAGCAGCGCGGATGTTACCCTGTTGGAGATATTTAAAGCAGCGGCATTTTTTACAAACAGATCGGCTTGCAGGTATTCTGATGATGAGGCATCCACATCATAAGGATTAAACAGGGCAGAGATATGTTCATGTATTTGAATCAGAGACTTGTCTGAGTGCAATTGGGAGCGGATATCTTTAATAAATTCAGTTAATTGTTCGTTATCTGGATGCCGGCTAATCAAATCGGCCAGTTCAATAAGTGGATCTTCAGATTTTAAGAATACGGCAAATAGCTGTTTTTGTAAATGACCAAGAGAGTATTCATCCTTAACATGCTCTTCAAAACCCTGTAATTGATAATAATTAAATATTAATGGGTGATGATGTGGTTTTTCGACCTCTGATGTGTGTTTATATCCATTCCTGATCAGGAAATCTGCAACCAGTTTTATCAGTATTTTAACCGGCGTGCCAGCCAATCGCAGTTGTCTTACGTTTTTCTCCTGATCGATAGCCAGGCTGGTTGCCTCCGCATTTATAGTGCCTGCCGCATAGCCTGCAAACAGCCCGAAAGGCAGCGGGCGGATGCAACATCTGACAAAGTATTTATAAAGGGTTTTTAATAACTTCTCTTTTTTTTTAGCATTTAGCTCACCGTTTTCCAACTTCCGTAGTTCGTGGTAAACAGTAGGTGATGCCAGCAAAATACCATCTCTGAAATGATGATGGTTAAGCAGGTTTATGAGAAAACTTTCCTCCTGTCCATTTGCTTCGGCAATGCGAAACTCCTCCATTTTTTGTAAGCTAAAAATGGGGAGCCTTAATGAGAAAAAATCACATTGATAAGCAAAATAAGGGCTATCCATATAGTAAACCGTCTTCGGGTATCAGGTAAATATCTAACAGGTTTAATTCCTTTAAACGGAAAAGAAAGTCTTTTACGTTATCGATCCTAAACTCATCTAAAACGGGTACAGCCACCTCGCTCACCAGTTCTTCTTTCCATGTGGTTTGGTTTTCAATAAAAGTATCGCCCGGCAGCATATATATTGATCCTGTTTTGTTCAGATACCGCTGATCAAAAAGTCCCGGGTTACGCTCCATAATAAAAGATCTGTTTTCCACGATCTCTTTACCCACATAGCAGGTTAAATCGCCACCCAGATTGCTCAAAAACGGGGCTGACATAATGGGCGATTTGGTAGCATAAACCCATAGCCTTTTATGTGTTAATGAAAACCTGGGTTCAATAACCGAAAGACCCTGTACCGGGGAGCTGTGAAAAACGTTAAAGCTCATGATCAATATATTAATTTTGTTTACTTACTCGTACATACATACTACCTTACCTAATCTGTTGGCATCGTTATATGACATCTCTAAAAACTCAGAGCCATTTTTGTAGGACAGGCTTTGGTAATTACTTAAACTTAGTTTATCATTAAGATAAAGATCGACGGCTTTGCCCAGATCGCGGGTTGTACCCAAACAGTTACCGGTAAAGCTGATGTTGTTCATGATAAAGTGAACTAATAGGTTTTCGGGTAATTGCATAGTCTCGGTATCTATGCCGGGTGTGTTGTATAAGGTATTATTCTCAATTCCGCAGGTCACATACCTGCCGTTGAACTTGAGCAGATAGTACAATTTTTTAAGATATATATTACAGAACGGATCAATAATGGCATCAATGTTATTATTCAGGATCTTTACAATCGATAGGTCGATGTCCTCATCCTTTGATTTGTTATTCACCAGTATAGTGGCATTTTTAATGTTTAGTTTTTCCAGTTGTTGCGCCTTTTCTGCAGAAGAGGTGAGCACATAAACATGCTTATACTTAAAATTGGGCAGCATTTTTAATACAAACAACGAAGTGTTTGACGAGCCACCCGTAACCAACAGCGTTGATTTACTATTGAGCTTTGCCTTGCGTAGCATGCTCATGCCGGTTTGCGCACCGATAGAAAATCCTGCAGCCACTTCCAGCGGAAAGGTTTCAGGTATCTTGTAAAGTTTCCGGAAATGAAGTATTTCTTTTTCTTTCGAAGTAGAGTTGCTGGCTACTCCGGCAGCTAGACCTGGTTTGCGCTTTTTAAGCAGACGTATCTCCTCGTAATTCCAATTAGGTATTACGCGGTCGCCTTTTTGCAGACCGGTAACCAGGCGGCCGGTTTGTTCCACCTCTCCCACAAATTCAGATCCGATGGGCAGGTAGGCCGTTTTGCAATTGTCGCTGATAAAATGCCGCGAAGCCTTCATGATAAAATTGAGGTCGCGGTAGTTGAGCGAAAAGCCTTTTTTCCTGACCAAAACTTCATGATCGCCCAGTACAATATTCTCTTTTTCCGGAAAACAATCATCCAGAACAAAATTTACAGGCTCCCCAAAAAAATTCACCGCGAATTTACTGGCCGGGTTAGCCACTTCAAATTCAGGATGTACTACCGCTAATTGTTTCATGGGTATATGGATAATTAATAAACCTGACTGTTAAATACGGGTTTAGGGCAAGTGTTTTTAAACGCACCGCGGTATGATAAACTTACATCATAATGAGTGGTACCTTCTGTACAGCCTTCATGTATCATGTTTTCTGTGGGGGCAATGTAGGCCTCATAGGGCTGTATAGGGATCTTTATAACCGGGTACTCGCTGAAGTACCGCATAAAGTCGTTATAAAGGTTCCATTGTGAGTATTCTTTTACAACCGTTTTTTTGGTTTTCATCCACTCTATCATGGTGTTGATAGGCTGATTGATGAACAGTAGATGCCTTACTTCGGCGCCCAGGTTGATGCACATCCTGCGGCCGGCGTGTTCGGTTTGGCCAATATCAAATCCGTCGAAATTATCGATATGCAGACCTCCCAGCGCGTTAAATTTGAGGTAAACGGTTACCGTTTCCAGGTTAGGCTGGTTAAAAGCGAATGATGGCGGCGGCACCGGCTGACCTTCTATCAGCAGGGTTTTCAGGTAGGTATTAAGACCAATAATGCTTTGATCCAGCTTTTCGCCGTAAAGCGCTTTGTAATGTTTAAATTTGAATTTACTGTTGATGTTTTGAAATTTGTACTCTTTCAGTTCTTCAATCACATGATCGGGCAGTTTAACAATATTGATAACGCTGTTCAGGTCTGGTTCTTCTTCTCCATCCTGGCCAAGCAGTATTTCCCGTTCGGTTTCGTTAGCGCTTCTCCAGGGCTTTAATGGTTTAAAAGCATTATCCCGGTATTGTATCCCGTTTGACGCTGTGCCCTTTGCTATCATTGTTCCTTCGCTAAGCCAAATTTTAGACTCCCAGTCTAAATGTGGATAAATTTTGATGCCATCTTGTATGATCATGATTTCAATATTTTCTGGGTCAAATACTAATTGTTACTAAATCCTTGGGCTGCCTGTCGTTAAATATTTCCAGGTAATCAAATTTTTTGATTTGGATATCTTCTTCCATATCGGCCGACAATGTATCTACGATCCTGTTTTGGATATGGCTGATAAGCCTGGTAAGGTCCATACAATAAACCGAAGTATTATTGAATGAATTGGATGTGCTGTACCGGTGCGGCAAATAACCGGCGCCGCAGATGCTCCGTATTTTACAGGACGAACACTCGCGGCATAAACTATTATGGCTCTTGAAATAAAGGTTAGCCAGATCGGTGTTCAGGCCCTCATCAATTTCGTGGTTATGCACATTGGTATTGGCTTTGGTAAAGGAGGGTCCGCAAATTTTTAACGAGTCGCCGGCTTCGTATGCACCATCTGTTTCAATCACCATTACCTGATTATCACCGGCGCCAAGGTCATCTGCCGAAACCTTATGGCCCAATACCATTTGCACTATCTGGGTAAACTTGCGGATTTTGGGGCGTTTGTTTTGGTTGGAGTCATTGTACCATTCATCAAATAAGGCAATGAGCCAATCGCCGTAAGCGGTTGGCGATCCGTAAAACCGGGTGCCTGGCGAAGGTGCAGGCGGCAGTTTATCCCAGTTAGAGTCGGGCAGCAATATATCAAAGGACTCGATGCCGATGGATTTGTGATGATAATATAATTCCTTAGGATCGGAATCAATGTTGATCACCGTTAATACCGCCGGAGCTTTTTTGCTGAATTCAGAATCACGGGCCAGCTGGTATTTTTCGATCACCCGATCATATGATCCTTTGCCTTTATGATCAATACGGTATCTGTCGTTGGTTTCTTTATCACCATCTAAGCTGATACCGAGTTTAATATCCAGCTCTTCAAACAGCTGCATCCACTCTTCATCAATAAGCAGGGCATTGGTTTGCACCACATAAACAATCTTTACATGATCGGCAATGTTTTGCCGGAAGATATCCAGGAAGCGGCGGAAAAAAGCTTTACCGGCCAGTAAAGGCTCGCCACCATGCAAAATGATGGAAATAGCCTGCATCTCGTGCTTTTTTGAAAATGAGTCGATCCGCTGGGCAAGCTTTTGGATGGTAAGATCGCTCATTTTTTTAGGCTGCATCAAATAGCTGTCGTCGCCCATATTGTACATATAGCAATAGGTACAATTAAGGTTACAGCGGCTGGCTATTTTAACAACAAAAGAAAATGATTTAGCTTGCATAGCTTTGGGCATATATTTCGTTGATGATTTCGGTATAGTTCAGTTTTCCAAGCGGATACAGATCTAGTATCTCTTTCGGTAAATTATCAACCACAGTCGACTGGATCTCTGATATCAGTTTGATCAGGTCTTTGCAGTAAACAGATGGATTATCAAAGCCATTATCAGGGCTGTAACGGTGTGGCATGTAACCGCCGCCGCACATTTCTACAATGGGGCATCTTTTGCAGGTTTCGCTCAGGTATTGCCCGTTGTGTACATAGGTGGCTACCAGTTTTTTATCAAGGGCATCGTCAAGCGCATTGGTTTTTACGTTAAGTCCTTGTTTAGTGATGGCGTTGCCGCAGCTTTTCAGCACGTCTGATGGTTCAATACCCCCATCTGTTTCTATTACCAGCAGGCCGTTATCTTTATTGCCAATGGAATCTAAAGATGCCGATGCACCCAGCACCTGTTTGATCAGCATGTCAAACAACCGGATGTGCGGCCTTGATTCCGATTTGTCATTAAACCAAAGATGGAACATGATCAGCATCCAATCGGCATACGGAGTAAGCGATTTGGAAAATGGTCCTTTACTTGGTACATATGGGCCTACCCGATGGTTAGCTATCGGGAACAGCAGATCAAATGATTCAACATTAACCACATTGGCGTAGTGATAGTATAGCTCAACCGGATCGCAGTTCAGGTTCATCACATTCAACAAACCAACTCTGTACTTACCGGTTACAGGATTTCTGTTATCCTCTAATTTATGTATCCCGGCTACCACCCTTTGATAGCTTCCGCGGCCTTTATGATCAACCCGGAAAGCATCATTGATCTCTTCGGTGCCATCTAAACTTACACCTATCTGGATCTTCAGCTCATTAAATAATTTACCAATGCTGCGGGTAAGCAACACGCCGTTGGTTTGAATAAAATAGTTTGGAGTAATGTTATGTTTTTCAAACAGGGCGTTTGTTTTGTTAACAAAGTTTATAAAAAACTGCTTGCCGGCCAGCAGCGGCTCACCACCATGAAAACCAAAAGCAAAAGCGGTTAAGTTATGTTTTTTAACATGCTCAATAACACGGGCAAGCATGGTATCAATTACCTCTTCGCTCATAAACTTTGGCTGCTGCATATAAGTTTTATCGCCCAAATTGTACATGTAGCAATAGCTACAATTCAGATTGCACCTGCTGGCTATTTTTAAAACCAAAAAATCAACCTTGCTTGTTGGGTTTGATGGGTTAGGTGAGTGATGCACCACCTCTAAGGTTTCGGGTTTTTCTGCTATTTGGGTTTGCATAATTTTTTAAATAAACTGAGTTGTTATAGCCGCTTGTTAATTAAGTTTATTAGTATTTGCTTTTACCTTTTTTAAGGTTGTGAATGCGATGTTGCTAAAGACCAGAGGCATCAACACCCGGAAATCTCTTCAGAAACAGCCGCGTTGATTTTTCTACTTTACCGTTGTGCGTTCTTTTTACTTTTTCGCGTGGTTCGGCAACAGGTAAACCATAATTCTTTAGTTGTAAATTATGTAGCCCCCCGATTAACGCTTTAATTTCTCCTGACATAATTTTTATGATTTGGTTTTTTTATTAAAACTAACGGGGTGATCATGGAAACCCAAACTTTTTCGACTAATTGAGCCTACTATAAGACGAATACATAATTCAACGGGGTGTTTGATTGATGGCCTGTTAATATCTATTTAAGCGGATATGCAGATGTGAAAATATGAAGTACAGAATCCGGAAGAAACCAGGAAGGCCAATAGTTAAAAACAAAACGGCCGGTATGGTTTATCAATCATAAACTATACCGGCCATTTACAGCTAAGGCTGAAAACTACATGCAATCAGCGCCTCTGCTGAAAGTTCCGCTTACAGAACCGTGGATAACGCTTGATTTGTCTGTAACAGCGCCACCAGAAATTGATTCACCGGCTTCTTTCAGTGCATCGTTTTCTAATTTTTTCAGTTTAGCATACAATTCTTCCGGAGTTAACTCATCCAGATTCAGGCGGAAACTGTAAGTTCCTTTAGTGTCTTGGTTTTCTGACATAGCTTTAAAGTTTTAATTTATGAGTAAAGCTAAATGGCTGATACTTTGGGGCGAAACTTTTTCGACCAATTGCATGCTTTGAACGTAAAAGAGATAGCTCCGGGCTGACGAATGAGAATAAGCAATATTTAGGAGAGCAATGGCCCCCGGGATTAGGGTACAAAACAAAACGACCGGTATAGTTTATCAATCATAAACCATACCGGTCGTTTAAGAGGTAAGACGGAAAATTACATGTTATCAGCGCCTCTGCTGAAAGTTCCGCTTACAGAGCCATGCACCACGCTAACAGGTGAAGTGCCTGTACCACCAGAAATTGATTCGCCGGCATCTTTCAGCGCATCATTTTCTAATTTTTTTAATTTTGCATACAATTCTTCCGGAGTTAATTCGTCCAGATTCAGGCGGAAACTGTAAGTTCCTTTGGTTTCTTTGTTTTCTGACATGGCTTTAAAGTTTTAATTTTTAGTAAAGCTAAGTGCCTGATAATTTGGTCTGAAACTTTTTCGACTAATGGATATCTCTTAAAGACGAATACGTTTTAAACCATTGCAAGCTGATTAATTGATAAGGAAATGATAACCCTTGTGGTTGATGCCAATCCAGGTTTTGGTATCAACAAATTAAATTCAACCCAAACAAAAAGCCCGACCTACCAGGTAGATCGGGCTTTTGTTTCAAAACCAGCAACTTAACTTTGTGTTGGTTGTGAAACGATACTTTTACTAAAAGTACCACTTACAGAACCGTGGATAACGCTGGCTCTTGCATCACCGGCAGCACCACCAGAGATGGCCTCTCCGGCTTCTTTTAATGCGTCGTTCTGTAATTTTTTCAATTTGTCGAATAACTGCTCAGGAGTTAATTCGTCCAGGTTGAGCCTGTAGCTGAAAGTTCCTTTTTTTTCTGACATGGTTTTGAAGTTTTAATTTATAGTAAAACTAAATGCCTGATAGTTTGACCTGAAACTTTTTCGACCAATTGAAGCAGCTTCTTGACCAATGTATTAAAGTTGCAGGATTACTCAGTAGTTTAATAATAGGATAAAATGTAAGTGGCCGTAAAAAAACAAAACCCGGCAGATAAGTACCTGCCGGGTTTTGATGTCGGTAACAGAACTGCAATTACTGTGCAACAGAACGGCTGAAAGTGCCACCTACAGAACCGTGGATAACACTTGCTCTGGCATCAGAAGCAGCACCACCTGAAATGGCTTCACCGGCTTCGGCCAATGCGTCGTTCTGTAATTTTTTCAATTTGTCGAATAACTCTTCTGGAGTCATTTCATCAAGGTTCAGCCTGTAGCTGTAAGTTCCTTTGTTTTCTTTGTTTTCTGACATGGTTTTAAAGTTTTAATTTATAGTAAAGCTAAAATCCATATAATTTGAGGGCGAATTTTTTCGACCAATCAGAGCCACTTAAAGACCAATGTATAACAATTAGGGAGTAATGGAATATTCTGATGAGTGCGTTTTAAAAACATGATAGATATGAAAAGCCGCTAAAAACAAAACCCGGTGCACTATGATACACCGGGTTTTGTTTTTAGCAGGTAGAGCTACAATTAGTTTTGAGCGGCCCTGCTGAAAGTACCGCTTACAGAACCATGAACTACACTTACCGAACTTTGTTTGTCAGCTCCGCCAGCAATAGATTCGCCTGCGTCAATCAGTGCATCATTTTGTAATTTTTTCAGTTTGTCGAATAACTGCTCCGGAGTTAATTCGTCAAGATTCAGCCTGAAGCTGTAAGATCCTTTTTTTTCTGACATGGCTTTAAATTTTAGTTTGTTGATAATAAAGCTATGAGCCGGAGATATCGAGGACGAATTTTTTCGACCAATCAGGAGCTCTTAAAGACAAATTATGCTTTATGTCCGTCCTGATGGCAAACGGTGGTGGTGCAGATACTATTGTCCACCTATAATTTTACTAAATGTAGAACCGGAAGAATGCATCACACTTGGACCTGTGGTGCCCCCGGATATGGATTCTCCTGCTTCTTTAAGAGCGTCATTCTGTAGTTTTTTCATTTTGTTAAATAGTTCTTCCGGCGTTATTTCATCAAGGCTCAGCCTGATTTTGTCGGTTTTTTTACTTTTTTCTTTTTTTGACATAATCTTAAGACTTAGTGTTTACTTATGATGTTTATTCAAATAAAAACGTTTTAAGCAATCAGAATAACTTGTTTTTCAATAGCATCTTTCAGGTATTGGTAAAGAATGGCCCGGCCTGTCTTTGTGTACAGACCGAGCCTTTTGGGGGAACAATGTTACCTTTAATTAGCAGCTCTGCTAAAGGTACCACTCACAGAGCCATGAACTACGCTTACAGAACTCTGTTTGTCGGCACCGCCGGCAATAGATTCGCCTGCATCAATCAGTGCGTCGTTTTGTAGTTTTTTCAGTTTGTCGAATAACTGCTCCGGAGTTAATTCGTCAAGATTCAGCCTGAAGCTGTAGGATCCTTTTTTTTCTGACATGGCTTTAAATTTTAGTTTGTTGATAATAAAACTAGTCGGGCCATCCTCTAAACCGAAACTTTTTCGACTAACTGCTCTATCTGTCAGGCTAACGATCCATTATCATGGATTTTATGGCTTTAGCCAAAAGAAGTAATAGGCACAAAAGGTACTGGCAATAATTAAATAGGCAGACTATAAAATGCTAAGTTTAACCAGGTATATCCACCGCAAATAAACCAGTATAAACATGCTATCCTTAACGCTGCTTATACAGTTATATAACTCTTGTGTATCCGGGAATTATTAAGGTGCCTAAAAACCAGTAACCTGCTCATTTTCATAAGCGGAAGGATTATGTCAATTAGTCACCCAAACCTCTGAATTGGTCGAAAAAATGAAGGTCTTAATTACATTCTTCGCTATAATTACATAAACAACAACACAATTAAATCGAGTTAAACCTAAAAAGATTAAGGACATTATGAAAAAGGACTTAAATCATTTTAAACAAACATTAGCTGCCCAGGATGATCAATCTATTTTGGATAATGAGGCATTAACAACTATAAACGGTGGCGATAAAGAGTATAAACCACTCTATCATGATCAGGAAAAAAAGAATATATGGACCAAGAGTTCGGTAATTTTTGACCAGGACAATAACTATTATTCAAAATGAAAAAGAAAGACAAAAAATCAACTCCGGCTGAACATGACCTGAAGTCATCAGCCATTGAACAGCTAAAACTCAAAGGAATTGAGTTAGAAGGTGGTGATACCATCGCCGGCGGGTTTATTGAAACAATGGATACAGGTGGTCTTCCGGGTTTTATTGAAGTGCACCTTGATAAAAAAGACTGATGGTTAAAAAACTAACCTGAACATGGTTGCTGATCCCTAAGCTAAATGAATTTGAATACGCTCGTTTTAAAAGTAGCAAGCAGATGTAATCTGAATTGCACCTATTGCTACGTTTACAACCTGGGCGATTTAACCTACCAGGATCAGCCGAAGTTCATGTCGGTAAAGGTGGTTGAAGCGATTTTGCAAAAAGTATCGCGGCATTGTGAAAAGCATAATATCAGGAGTTTTCATTTTGTTTTTCATGGAGGCGAACCTCTTTTACAAAGTATGGCGTTTTTCTCCGGCTTTATCAAAAAGGCCAGGGAGATTATTAAACCGCAAACGCATCTCCATTTTGCTGTTCAAACCAATGGTGTGCTTTTGACCAAAGAGTGGTGCGACTTTTTTTTGTCAGAAGCAATAATCATCGGTATCAGTTTAGATGGTTACGAAGAAATTCATGACAGCAAACGTGTTGATCATGCGGGTAACGGATCATATCAAAAAGTTATAGAAGCTATTAACCTGGTGAATAGTTACCAGGGCAAGCTTAACCTGGGCATACTAACGGTTATCAATATCCAGGCCGATCCGGATAAGCTATACCAGCAGATAAAGGAGTTAAATATCAGGAGCTTTAATTTGCTTTTGCCTTATGCTTCCTGGGACGTTCCGCCACCTGACTGGGCCAAAAACCGGACTGTATATGCCGACTGGCTGATCAAGATTTTTGACCGCTGGTATGCTGATGATAAGCCTAAACCCTCCATCCCCATATTTGAGCAAATACTGGGTTTGTGTATAGGTTTAAGGCAAAGCTCACAATACTTTGGAGGTGAAAAGCTCGATTTTTTGATCATTGAAACCGATGGGAGTATTGAAGTTTCGGGTGCGTTAAAAGTATGCGGCCATGGCATGACCAAAGAGAATATGAATATTCTGGAAATGGATCTGGATGCCGCATTACAAAATAATCAGCTGAACCTGCATTATAACAGTCACCAGGAATTGCCTTATCCGTGTAACAACTGTAAGGTTGTGAGTATTTGCGGCGGTGGGTTTTTGCCCAACCGGTACAGCGCGCTAAATGGGTTTAACAATCGCTCGGTTTACTGTCATGATTCGCTTAAGCTGATCTGTCATATCCACAATACATTGATGGATAGTTTGCCGCAAAAGGTTTTAAATAAAGCAAAAAAGAATTTGCTTTCGTACGATAATGTTTTTAATGAAATACATTCAATGATAAGCTATTAAATAATAATGATGAAAAAGAAATTTAAGTTTCATAAGCAGTTAGACCACATGGATTGCGGCCCCACTTGTTTAAAGATGATCGCATCATATTATGGGAAAGATTATTCATTAGATTTTTTAAGGGCCAACTCATTTATTACCCGCCAGGGGGTTAACCTGCTTGGTTTAGGCGAAGCTGCCGAAAAAATCGGTTTAAAAACATTAGGGGTTAAAATTACGCTGAACCAATTGGTTGAGGATGTTCCGCTGCCCTGCATCCTGCACTGGAACCAGGAACATTTTGTTGTGCTTTATGATATCCAGTTAATTAAAGACGGCCTTCTTTCTAAAAAGAAAAAACTTAAATTTTTAATTGCCGACCCAGGGCATAACCTGATATCTATTGATCAGGCAACTTTTTCAAAGTTCTGGATGAATACCGGCGATCAAAAAGGTGTAGCCCTGATTGTAGAGCCAACCATTGAGTTTTATAACCAGGAGGAAAACAACCAAACAAAATCAAGCGGCTTTAAATTCCTCTTTAAATATATAGCGCCATATAAAAAATATGTGGTTCAGGTGATCATTGGTATGTTACTGAGTAGCCTCATCGCCCTGATTTTCCCGTTCCTGACACAAAGCATGGTAGATTTTGGGATACAGCGGCATAATATTGATTTTATTTACCTGGTTCTTTTTTCCCAACTCTTCCTGTTTGTAGGCGGGATGACGGTTGATATGATCAGGAACTGGATGTTGCTGCATATTAATACCCGGGTGAGTGTAACCATTATTTCCAATTTCCTGGTTAAGCTCATGAAGCTCCCCATCAGCTATTTTGAGTCAAAAAACGTAGGTGATATTACACAACGGATCAATGACCACCATCGCATCGAAACATTTTTAACAGGTTCAACATTAAGTACCCTGTTTTCTATCATCAATATATTGATATTCTCCATTGTGCTGGGTTCCTATAATGTAAAGATATTGGCCATTTTTGCAATTGGTAGTGCTATCTCTATTGCCTGGGTACTCCTATTTCTGAAAAAACGTAAGGATCTTGATTATGTACGTTTCCAAAGGATGCGCGAAAATCAAAACACGATATATGAGCTGGTGACCAGTATGCAGGAGATTAAACTGAATAACTGCGAAAGAACCAGGAGATGGGAATGGGAGCGTATACAAGCCCGCTTATTTAAGGTAAATATTCAGAGCCTGGCTCTGGAGCAATACCAGGAAATAGGCTCGTCATTCGTTACCCAGCTTAAAAATATCCTGATATCATCCACAGCTGCCTTTTTGGTGATCAATAACAGTATTTCGCTTGGGGTTATGCTCAGTATATCGTACGTGGTAGGGCAAATGAATAACCCGCTTAACCAGATTATTGGTTTTGTAAGAAGCGTTCAGGATGCCAAAATAAGTTTAGAGCGGTTAAGTGAGATCCACGATCAAAGTAATGAGGAGATCGACCTATCTACCAAAGCCGGAAAAGTAAATAAGGAGTTGTACGAAACCAGCGAAAGCACCGACAATGTGATCAATAGCCAGGTTGTAAACGGAAAAGCCTATAATACCAAAAGAGGTATTCATCTGGATAATGTTTCGTTCAGGTATGGTGGCTCCCAATCTGTTAAAGTTCTTAAAAATATAAATCTGTTTATTCCGGAGGGTAAGGTGACCGCGATAGTAGGCTCAAGCGGTAGTGGAAAAAGTACCTTATTGAAATTATTGCTGAAGTTTTATCCACCAACTGAAGGACAGATCACGATAAACGAATCGGATATACTGGACTTGTCTGCAAGGGACTGGCGAAAAATTTGTGGAACCGTGATGCAGGAGGGTTATATTTTCTCAGATACCATATCGCGAAACATTGCGGCCAATGAGGATACCCCTAATGAAGAAATTCTGCAACATGCCATTAATGTGGCCAACATTCAGGATTATATCAAAAAACTGCCGTTAGGGCTTACCACCAAAATAGGTAATACGGGTACAGGAATGAGCGGAGGCCAAAAACAAAGGATATTTATTGCCAGGGCCGTATATAAACAACCTAAATACCTGTTTTTTGATGAGGCCACCAGTGCGCTTGACGCCAATAACGAAACCGTTATTATGCAAAACCTGAATGACTTTTTTAAAGGCCGAACCGTATTGGTTATCGCTCACCGGTTAAGTACCGTAAAAAATGCCGACCAGATTGTAGTGATGGAAAACGGAACTATCATTGAAGTAGGTAATCACCTGGAATTGGTGCAAAAAAAAGGTAAATACTATGAGCTTGTTAAAAATCAATTAGAATTGGACGCTGCTTAAATTTTGGATTATGCCAGATAGATTAGATTTTGTAGAACACAGTTACGAGGTTGAGGAAATTATAGGTAATGTGCCTCCCTGGTTAATAAGATGGGGTATCATGATGTTTTTATTTGTTTTCGGCATCATTATTTTATGCTCAACAATAATAAGCTTCCCCTCGCTGTTACCCTCAACCGTGGTTATTGACTCCAAGAACCAGCCTTTTAAGGTAAGCTGGCTAAAGGATGGAGCCGAGTTATATAAAACGGATATAAAAGATGGTCAAACGGTTAAGGCCAATGATACCTTGTTGGTTCAAACCAATTCGGCAGGCAAGGTTACCTCTGTGATTACCACTCCGGTTGAAGGTAAGGCCATCGTACTTAAGGGCACCGAAGATAATGCCCGCAAAAATACCATTATCGTTAACCCTACATTGGGGAATTATGAGGTGCGGTTGTATATAAAGCCGGAGAGGGTTGGTGAAGTTTTACCAAACCAGAAGGTGATGATCAGTCTTGCAGAATATTCTGCAGCTACATTTGGTCCACTGGAAGGCAAGATAACTGAAATTATCAGGATCCCGGTTCATGATAAATATATAGCCAAGGTAAAATTGACAGATGGCCTAAGAACCATTAAGAATAAAACTATACCCTTAGCCAGTACACTAACAGGGGATGGGTATATAGAGTTATCCAAGAAAAATATCTTTTTAAGGATATTCGGAAGCTTATTTGACAGGAACAGTTAAATCTCGTTAATAATAAACAATAGTTATGCCTGCGAATATGTATATGTCCGCAGGTTTTTTTATTGGCCTGTGGGATAGATTAGTCTTTTAGGAAGTTTACCAACAACATAAGGTAACAAAAAAGTCCCGGCAATTTGACGGGACTTTTTTGTTACCTGGAATTAATTAATCCTTAATTAGGTGCGCTCCAGCCATCGCCCCAACCACTACCGCCTGTATTTTTTGATTCTTTAATCAGTTTATCATATTTTGCCGCTTGTTTGGCGGTTAAAACAGCTTTTATTTTAGCTATAGTAGTTGTGCGCAGCGGTTTTATAGCCGTTAACATTTTAGTATTATCGCCATGCGCATCAGCCTTGATCTTATCAAACTTCCGGGAAGATTCTTCATATATTTTTTCAATCTTAATAGTTTGCTCATTGTTGAGCTTAAGCTCCTTTTGCAGTTCTTTTGCTTTTTCGGCCGGGCTATTACTTCCCGGATGATTTTGGGCATTACTTGCTGTTGTTATTCCAACGAGGATGAAACACGCTAATAAAAAATTTCTCATGGCTTAAAATTAGAGTTGATGGTGAGTTGTTTATCTATTTAAATGTAATCTATTTTAACCATATATAAAAGCTGTTATGCCTCTGGTTGTTTTTTTATTTCATTTTGGCTGTCATTGGCATACAAACAGGCGCAGCATGCTGTTTGTTGATAAAATTTAACTTCGCCAATGGAATAGTTTGATAACGATCATCACCCTCAGTAATATGGAGGAATTGATTGGGCGTAACATTTTTAAAATGTTGTATGGTATTACTGCCAGCCCATTTAATTTCAATATCATCAATGAGTTTTGCCTGTCCTATACCCATTTCCTGCCGTAAGGGCGAAGAGCCAAAGCTCCCTCCTGAATTTACATCTTTATAAACACTCCGCTTAACCCCATTTTCGGTAAAAGTTAGCTTAATATGACTGCCTATAGCTGCTTTGTTTGCCTTAACGCCGTTTAGTTTTAAACTTATCCAATTGTTATTGCTTACACCGGGGTTCATGTATAACGAACTGGTATAGGAATCGCCAATGTAGGCGCCGCCCATTTCAATAAATATATCCTGATTACCTGTATTTCTCAGATCGGCAAATGCCACACCATGTCCTTTCTGCAGGTTACCTGTACGTGAAGACGTGGTGATATCAGCAAATCTTTTGCCGTCAATGTTTCTGAAAAACTTATTGGGTACTAATGATTTAAAATCGGGATTCCCTGTGCCAAAATACATATCCGGATATCCGTCATTATCAATATCGCCAAAGTTTCCGCCCATGCTGTAAACTACTTTATTTAAACCGGTTTCTTTTGTTACATCGGTGAACGTACCATCATGGTTATTTTTGTACAGGAAAATATTACCAGCTCCGGGAACCGGCGTACCCAATGCTTCGGCAGCGCTATAATAGCCCAGGGCACGATCAAACTGATAATCGGCTACCATAATGTCTGGCCAGCCATCATTATTATAATCATAAAACCAGGTAGTAAATGATCTTTCCCTGTTGTTATCTATCCCGGATTTCACGGTAACGTCTTCAAAGTCGACATTAGGGCCGGCTATTCCTTTGTTGCGGAGTAAAAACTTTTTCCCATCCATGGTGGAAATAAATATATCCGGATATCCGTCATTGTTATAGTCGGCAGAGGTTACACCTTTTACAAACCCCATGATATTACAATGAGCAGCGGCAGAGACATTGGTAAATGTTCCGTCGTGGTTATTGATATACATGGCGCAGGCAGATGCATTTGGATCATAAGGATTAGTAGGGCTTTCCGTGCCTACAAATACATCAAGCCAGCCATCGTTATTAAAATCGGCCCAGGTAGCGGTTTGGGTTGGGTGGAAAAAGAGCAAACCGCTGGGTATGGTTACATCTGTAAAAGTGCCATCACCATTATTGCGTAACAGGGAGCTGGGTTGATTGCCAAATCCTTTGGTAAGCCAGGCGCCCCTTAAAATAAAAATGTCGGTATTGCCATCATTGTTATAATCCGTTTGCTGGATATTTAGGCCCCCGGTTATGCCCTTTAGGCCGCTCTGCTCCGTACGATCGGTAAAGGTGCCATCTTTGTTATTTTGAAAATAATGCATAGGATCGCTTATATCCCATCCGGAAGTGATAATGTCAAGGTATCCATCATTGTTAAAATCGTCAATAATAACGCCACCCGCCCGGCCATTTATATTAAGCCCCAGGTTACCGGCTACATCCGGAAAGGGCTTTACCTGGTTAGCAGTATCCGAATTTAAATGAGGTATCAATAATTGTTTCGGTACTTTTTGAGGGTATTCGCCCAAAGTCATATAAGCGATATTGATCAACCACCTGGATTCAAGATCATCAGGTTTGTTTTTTAAAATGGTTTTATAAATTTCAATCGCTTTTTTTGAACCGGTTTGTATTTGATGAACACCTTCATCTTTGATGGGGTAAATACACGAGGAGCCATTATGGTTAAGCATACAGTTATTACGTTCTCCCAAGCGCATATAAGCTATACCTAAATCAGGCAGCATGTTATCGCCCAGCATAAAATCCATATGATACAGCAGGTTTTCATAAATCTTCACGGATTGATCCTCTTTACCGGCTTTAAGCAGGAGCGATGCTTTCGCAGATAAAAGATATTGATTTTGACTATTACCCGGTTTTTTAAGCAATGAGTCATAAAAAGCAATTTTAGCCTCCTGGTTAAAGGGATTGCCTGTATTGTTGTTTTGTTTGTTGATTTTTTGAAGTATCCGTATCATTTCGTCATGTGGCGAATCCTGACGGAATGCTATTATTATAGCACCAAGTAACAGTGCAAATAATCCACAGATTATTAACTTTTTCATCATGTTTATTGGGTTTATCTGCAACAGGGTATACCCGGTTACAGATATGTATTACTCATATTTGGTTAATGCATGAACTATTTTCGCATTCCTCATTTAAATAATACTACGTCCCGATTGGTACGCATGAATAAACTTATTGTATAAACAATAGCTTAAACAATGCCGGAGGTGGG